>JAEEGL014573093.1_pt1 | contig 35853 bp, 56 predicted proteins | sample 9134231 | NCBI WGS metagenome assembly JAEEGL01 (sample SAMN16246548, study PRJNA631951) | gut metagenome | biome: gut microbiome; feature: rumen; material: fiber-attached | host: Bos | place: Iran: Karaj | collected 2018-10
ATGAATTATTATATTTTTCAATCATTCTCTATTTGATGTTTTCATTATATTGATTCGTAATTTTTCCATCAACCTTAAGAATTATTGCAAAATTAGATATATGAAGATATGGATATGGTATATATTTAATGAGCGTATTATACATAATTTCTTCGAGATCATAAATTTCAATGCTATCTGAATTCAATGGTTTTACTGTAAAAGTAACATAAGATTCATCTCGGTCGCCATTATATACTTTTTCTTCTTTTACTTTCTATGTTTTTCCGGGAATGAGAGAAACTCCGTATTGTTCTGCCATTTGGACGGCTTTGTTGGAAAGAAATTCTAAATTTACTTTATTAATAATTTTAAATTTTATAAAATCAAATTTACTATAATCTACTTTTTCATAATTTTCTGGATTTTTTACAATTGCGTCATATAATTTATCAATCAATTTTGGAGAAAGTATTCTCCAATCGTAGTGTTCAGCATTTCCGCCATATTCTCTAAAGATTAACGGTGATGTTCTTTCTGAATCAAAATTGTCTTCTACATTATTTAAAAATATACAACTTCCAACGTCCCTGGGATGTAGTTTTAATTGATTGAATGATTGTAACATTCTCCAAAAACATCGTCCAAATGGACCGTGTCTATAATGATCAAATGCATTAAAATAAACTCTAACTTCAATAACGGGATTCGATTTTCCGAAATGTCGTATAGATTTATAAATATCATAAATATCACATTCTTCCGGAAAATCGTTAATTATCTTCCCAGTGCCAGTAATAAGATCTCGTATGCGCACGCAATTTTCAATAACGTAATCATCAAAAAAATTATATATATCAACGATATATTTTAATTTATAAAAATAATCTTTAAGATTTACAATTATTTTATTTCTTGTTTCTATATGAAGAATCAAACATATTGCCATACAATAATCATAATTATCGTAATTGTTCAACTCTTCATTAGATAATTTTGATATTGTTGTATCATCATCTTCTATTGACAAATCATCTAAAATATCTTCAAATATTCGCATTATTTATAGTTTAACGCATTTTATTATTTATCATTAAAAATATAATCTGTTAAATATGTGATAAACTTTTTAATTTTTGTTAAAAATTGATTTTTTTCAATTAAATTATTTCTCCATTTCAAAAATAAGTATTACTTTTGTGCGACAAAAATAAAAACAAAATAAAATGAAAAAAGATAATATATCCAACATTGAAGAAAAACTTATTAAAGATATATCTCAAAATTCAGAGAATCTTGCTAAAAAAGAACGAGAAAAGAATATTAAACAGATTTTAAAGTCATACAAAAATGATATGACTCAAGCTGAGGCCCTTGCTGCTTTAGATTCTCTTACTAATTATTTAAAATATGATGACGATCTTTGTAAAGTCGCTAAAAAATTTTTAAGAGTCATAGAAAAAGCTCAAGATATAAACGAATTTCAAGCGCTTATCTTTTCTGCGATTTTTTGTGTATATCCCATTAATGGTGTATTGAATTCTCATATTATTGGCCAACTTTTTGGAAAAAGCCATCTTTGGGTATTGCAATCATCGGATCAAATAGACGAACTTGTTGAAAAAAAATTATTGTTTAAAGTATATGACAACAATAGTTTTTTGAATTCATACGGAATTCGTAAAGAAGTCTTTGACGCAGTGATGAAAAACGAAAAATATGTCAGAAAACCAAATATAAAAAATTCTACAGAAACATTCTTATCGGAATTTATGATTTTGGTTCAGCGTTTTTCGGAAGAACAAAATTTCGAAGATTATAAAGAAAATGTATTATTATTACTGAATGATAATTCTTCTCTTTCTTTTGTTAAGAAAATTGTGGGCACTTTCTCTATTAATAACAATTATATTAGCAATATGTCATTTTTTAACATGGCTATGTTTTTATATATGTGCGCATCTGCAATATTAGATAATTTTGAAATTGCAATTTATAATTTAGTGTCTATTGGATGCTTAAAAAGTGCAAAAGAAGAAATTATGATAAAATTCGGAAAAAATACAATGAATATTCAACAAAAGAAACTGATTGAATATTGTTGCGCTGAAGGTATTGTAGATAAAAGATATGTCAAATTGACTGATAAAGCATTAAAAAAATTTTTGCCTGGTATAAAAAATACTGGAGAATCTACTAAAACTTCTTTTATCAGTTGTTTAAATATTCCGGAGAAAAAGTTATTCTTTTCTGACGAATTTAAAAAAAGCGTATCTAATCTGACAGAACTTTTAAAAGAAGAAAAGTTTAAGTGTATTCAAGAAAGACTTAAATCCAAAAATCAGAATATCGGGTTTGCTGCTTTGTTTTACGGAGCACCCGGTACCGGTAAAACTGAATTGGCTATGCAATTAGCCAAAGAAACAGAGAGAGACATATTACAAGTAAATATATCTGATATCAAATCAAAATGGGTCGGAGAAAGCGAGAAGAATATCCAACAAATATTTGATAATTACAATAAATTATGTGAAGGTGCTAAAAAGATTCCAATTTTGCTTTTTAATGAATCTGACGCCATTATCAATAAAAGATTGAATAATATAAATCATAGCGTTGATATTATGAACAATGCTATGCAAAACATAATTCTTCAAGCGTTCGAAACGCAAACCGGTATAATTATTTGTACAAGTAATTTGGTTGATCAAAATTTAGATCCGGCATTTGAGCGTCGCTTCTTATATAAATTGAAGTTCCCCGAAACTACTCCAGAAGTTCGAGCAAAAATATGGATGTATAAAATACCGGAACTTTCTGAAAAAGATGCATTAGCAATATCTACTATGTTTAATTTGTCCGGAGGCCAAATTGATAATGTTGTACGTCGATGGAATATTGATGAAATTTTGTATGGAGCATCTATAAACGATTTTAACAAATTAGTTGAACTTTGTAAGAGCGAGTCATTAGAAAAAATGAATAATAAAAAGATTGGTTTTGCAATTTAAATAAAAGAATTATGAAAATATTTTATACATCTGATAATTCAGTTGATAATGAATTGGAACAAGTTTGTCCATTTGGAGAAAAGCATCACTTTGAAAGGAAAGACGGCAGCGTGTCTACACCGATAATTCGCGTCGGTTGTAACGGTTGTATGAATTGCAAATTTTGTTACGGTGCCGGCCGTAGCGGTTATTATGGCTCTTCTGGTAATCTTCTATTGGTTCCTGCTCATTTTATGAACAACGAATCATTAAATTACGAAATGGAAGAATCTATTGCCGAAAAACTTAAATTGAAACAATTCAGATTTATTTTTGAATCTGATTACATTATGTGTTCGAAGTGTTTTAATGAAAACTTTCGCAATAGTAGTAAAAAATTAAAATTCAAAATTTGGTGGTGGCATCATATCGGAATGAGGTTTGACCATTTTATTTCTATTTTAGAAAAATGGAAGATAGATTTTATAGTCAAATTCAATCAATTTCGTTATGATTTAATGAAAAAATTTAAAAAGAAATAAAAATTATGAGTGAAGGTTATGTCATTAATTTCGGAAAATTTGAGATCGGTTATTCGAAGTCTACAATTCATTATGGAAAAATAAAAATAAAAGACGGCAACATCTATCAATTTTATAGATTCTATATTTGGGTCAAAGAATAAAAAAGTTCCCTCAATTTGGGGGAACTTTTTTTTAAGATTTCTTCTGGTTCGGATGAGCGCGAGCATACGCTGCTTCTGCTCGTTCATATGCTTCACGACCGGGATCCAAAATCGGTTTAGAAAGGAATTGACTGCGTTCGGCTTGTTTTATTCCCGTCATCGTCATTGTCTTTCCGGTCTTTGATGACATCTGAATTTCTTGCATTTTCATTTCTTTCTTTACCTGATCTGTAGTGTTTTCTATAATTTGGAATAACTGTATCAACTGTTCAAGAGAAGCACCTTCTAACGAATTTAAATCAAGTTGCTGAAGCATTTCGATTCGACTCATCAACATTGTTTTTGCTTTTTCATTTGTATCAACAATTTTGGGACTTTGCTGCAACATCTTCTCTCTTGCTTCTTTTTGACTCTTTATTATTTCAGGATCTTCTTTAATCTCGCCATCCCGGATTACATACTGAGTCTTTTCATTGTCTAATAATTGCTGCATTTCCATATTTGAAATATGTTCAGTCTTTTTTAACTCTGCCATCGGACTATGAGTAATTTCAGTATTAATATTTAATTCACTCATCTCCATATCTTTCTTTTCGTCATTAATCTGAAGTTCGCTCATCAGTGCATGAACAATTTCATCAGAAGTTTCAAGTTCAGTCATTTTCATATCTCCGGATTCAGCAGTCTTCAATTCAATATCTTTTATAGTAAACTCACCTTTTTCTGAAATGTTTAATTGTGTCATTTCCATATCAGAATGTTTAGAATTTCTATCAATAACTACTGTCGGTTTCGGTGGATTATAAGATGAACCTTCAATACGAGTCATCGGCAATACTTTTACAGTGTCATTATCTGTCTGCAATTTCGTTAATGTTTGTTCTTTCTTTTCTGTATTAATATATTGCTCTGACATTTGCATTTTTCCGAGAGATGTTTCTGTATTGAGTTCTGACATTTGCATTTCTCCGAGAGAAGTTTTCTAATCGATTTCGCTCATATTCATTTTTTCTCTCGAAATGTTTATATCTTGTTCAGTCATTTCCATTTCCGGACGAGATGTATTCTATTCTATATTAACGAAATTCATATCTGGATTAGACGTATTTTTCTATATATCCGGCATATACATTTCGTTGCGCTGCAAATTTTGTTGCTGCGGCGTCATAGACATATTACTTTTATCAATATTCTGTTCGATTGGAGTCATATCTTGTTTAATTTCGTTTAGATTATGCTCCTAATCTATCATTGTCATTTCCGGCTTATTCTGATTTATATATTGAGGCTACAAATCAACATTCGGAAGATCTATATTTTTAACAATCGGCGTTTGATTCATATCTACTTTGCTCAATTGTGGTTCTGACATAATCATTTCTTGTTTTGGTTTCTCAATATTCTGTTCAGCCGGAACCATAACTACTTTTGGTTTAGCTTCATTTAATTCGACAGATATGAGTTCTTGTTCTGGCTTTTCAGTATTGACTAAAACTGCCGTCAATTCTTGATGTAAAACATCTAAATTTTTAATAATTTCTGTTAATTCTTGTTGGGGCAAATCAAGATTCTTTTCTATGCCGGCCAAATTCTGAATCATCTTTTCGAGATTTGGAATAAGAGTCGTCATATTCTGTTCCGGAATGTCAACATTCTTCAGAATATTAGTAAGTTCTTGTTCAGGTATGTCAAGATTCTTAATAATATTATAGAAATTCATTTCGTCTTTTGAAAGATTCTGTATCAACTCAACAAGTTCTTGTACATCCTTAACGAGATTTAATTTTAATGGATACAAATCTATATGGGGCTTTGACAAATCAATCATTAATTGTGTAAGTTCTTGCTCCATATGTTCAAGATTTAAGATAATCTCACTCAGGGGTCCTTTATATTTGTCTAAATTGAAGTCAAGTTCAGACATATTCATATCTGATTTCGAAAGATTCAGATATATTCTTGATAACGGGCCCATTATAGATTTGGCGCTCTGAATGATATAAGCCATATCCATATCCGGCTTCAAGAGATTTTTGATAATCTCTTGCATATTTATAATAAGTTTATCTTCGTTCTTATGAAGGTACGTTAATGTCTATTTGAAGTGCTCAAGATTGAGCAATATCCAAGCCATTTCCATTTGAGAATGTTCAGTATTTAATTCAAGAGGGAACAACTTCATTAAATCCTTTATCAAATTCAATTCAAGCGGAGTAAGTTCCATTTCATTTTTCTCCAAATTCAATACTAATTCTGTTAATTCTTGCTCTGGAAGTTTATCGGATTCTTTAATTGGGTACAAGTCCATATCAGACTTTGCCAAATTTTTTATAATTTCATATAAATCTTGTTCCGGCAAAATTGTATTTGTATCAATGGTTGCAAGTTTTTGTTCCGGTTTTTCGGAATCAAGAAAATCAATATCTTCAATATTATGCTGCTTATCAAGATTCATTTCAAAACCTGGGTCTTGCAAAGATGAATCTTTATCAACATTTAACTCTAATGCATAATGTTCAAGATGACGAATCATATGTCGAATTCTTTGTCTGATATCTAGTTTTGCGCCCTCGGTATCAATTTCTACCATATTAAAATAAGCGTGCTCTAAATAATACCACAAACGAGGCATATCATTTACAAAATAATAACGATTTGACGTTCTTGAATCTCGCACAAGTTGAGTTCTCTGGGTGATAATTTCTTTAAGAGCATTACCCAAATCTTTAAAACTTCGAATAGCGTAAGCATGATCACTGACAGTAGCAAAATGCCACGTATTGTCCATTTGTTGATCAATCGTATCTAAAGGTGCATTTTGTTGCATCATTTCGAAGTCATTTGCATCAGCGTGATAATGAGTATTTGCAGTTGACATATTCGGTTCATTCCATGTAGCACCCATGGCCCATTCGTCCGGTTGCATAAACATACGCTGTAACCAAATATATTGCCATGCTATAGGACGCCCATCTGTAAATGTAGCACGACTATCTAACTGTCCGTTACTGCGCATATCTTTCGTCCACATATCATTAATATATTTCACATTCTGGAACATTCTATTTGAATAAAATGTTCTGACATTATGGACTTTAATATCAATAGTCGGTTCCGTTTGCTTTAACTCTTTATAATCAACAGAATAATCAGCTTGACTCCAACTATCAATTACAAATTCGCACGGTCCGCATTCATATGCAATAATTGGAAGATATTCATTATCTGGCGAGAATTCTCCGTTTCCCATTGCAATAGCACGATGGTCGAACACATATATAATCATCTTAAAATAACGATGTATATCGGGTAATTCCCAACGTTGATATTCGTCATCCCAAGCAGCCTTTCTGTATAATTCGAGTAACGTGCGCATTTTCATATCCAAACCGTCGCTCATACATGTCAATTTCAGCACACAATCTTTTAAACGTTGACCGCTCTTCGAATCAAAACTTTCGAGTTTATTGACTCCGTTAATTTTCTAAAATATATACGGAAAATCTCTTTGTACGGTATAAAGACCCTATACGAAATCGCGAATATAATCGGCCCGGCGGTCTTCATTTCTATTTAACAAATAATTATAAGCATTATATGTTTGTTGAGCATTGAAATTATTAAGATTATTCTAATCAATGAAATTCAAATCAAGCAATCCCATCGGCATAACATCATAATTCATCATCTATGTGTTATTATATATAGAATTGCTCTATACACTGGCTATAGTAGCATCGTCACATAATGTTGCGCCCCATTCACCAAATTCTATCTTAAATGTTAAAAATGTCGGGTCTTCGTATCCATCTATAAAAACATTATTATTAGAAGCAGTTCCCCACTCATTTCCCATACGGAACCTCTTTAAATGTTCAGTAGTCGCTACAAATCTACCAGTGTCTAATATTTGAGTTCCGTCAGTATATGCTTCTCCGTCGCCGTAATACTTTACTCCAGTTGCATATGGGTCGTTTTTAATAAATCCGCTCAATAAAGCATTTTTAGCAGCATTTAAAAAACTGCTAAATTTAGATTGTTTCGGTTGTTCAGCATCATCGGGAGTTAAAGTTTCTCCCGTTGATTTGTTTTTGGGATCCCATTCTCCGTATTTAGTTGATTGTTTCCCTTGTGTTATTGTTTCTTTTAGAGTTACTGACATATTTTTAAGAAATAAAAATAATTAATTTTAACGAACCGGAGAATAGAAATCGGCGACATTTCTAATATTTGGATCGTCTACAATAATAAGTTTTGAAGAATTTCTTGATACTTCACTCATTGCATCAAGCAAAGCATTCTCTTCTGTAAGTGGATACTCGTTTTCATATAAACGAATGTTGCGAATATTGAACGGTGTTCGATTTGAATATATTCCAATACTTTCAAATTCAAAATCTCCGGCTTTATGAGAAGTGGAATTTATTGTATTGTTTAATCGATTTATCGTGTTTACTTTTCTCGTATTTTCATCATTGTATAGTTCTTCAACAAATCCCTGGACAGAAGTGTTCGAAAAATCAATTGCAACATAATTCCAATTATGCCAATTTACAGAACTGTTAACATTGAACTCTCCGGAAAATGCTCCGAATTTAAACAATATAGTGTTTTTATCTGTATATACACTTATGCGGAAATTATCATTGTCGGATTCAATTAAATCTATTTGAGATGTTGTTGTAATTGTAAATACTCCGGATTTCCACCAATCTTTAAGTTTATGTTCTATTCTCTATATATCAGATAATCTAAACTTAAGACCGTATCCTTCTTCACAATCAAGAACTACTACTTCGCCGGTTAATGTAATAAGTCTTCCGCGCATAAGAGTAATTTTCATTCCTTCACTCATCTTCATAGTCGTTTTAATCCTATAGAATGCGTTCTTATTATCAGAAAAATATTTCTAAATATCTTTAACCGGATAATGTTTTTTGTCAACTCTATCAGTACTTCTAAACCAACAAGTATATATCCAATGTTTTTTTTCACTAGTCGTATCATAAGTAGTCAATCCGCTTTTATAAACAACTGGTTGTTCAGCAATTAACATATCATAATATGCTGTCGAAATTTTATTTCCGCTCGGTCCAATCAAATCTTCTGTAATTACAGATGTAATATCGAATGTTTTGTGCGGAGAAACGGTTGAAGTTTGTTGATATGATGTTTCTATTTCTGCAACTGTATCTGCAACTTCATTTGAAATGACATCTCCGAACAATTCAGATTGCGATACCGTCATATCGTCTATAGATTGGCGCAATTCTTCTGATTCTCTACGAGATGCTTGGGGTGCGTATTTTATCAAAGCGGCTTTAAAATACATAGGTTGAGCCATCAATTGGTAAACTACTGTAGAAGAAGAGACTTCAAAAAGTCTGTGCAAATACTTAATGTATATAATATCTCCGCGCTAAGGCTATGCATTTTCTCCGTAGATTTTCTTCCACTCAAAAATCGGAATTTGAAGTTCGGCAATGGGTTGATATTCTACACCGAATAGATTCACTGTATAATCTCCGGGTTGATATGAATTATCTTGCATAATGACTCTAATCGGTTGACCGCAATCTTCAACGTTGTATAGTGTATATTCTTGGAATACTACAGCGTCTTCAGAATTTTTTTGTGGTGTGGCACGAAAGTACAATGCATCTAACCCAACAAGTTCAGTTGCTTGTTGTTGCAAATTCTAAATAATAGAATATGCAGATTGTGCCATATCATTGATATTAAGTCCCATTAATCGTTAAAATGAACAGTTTCTTTATTTATCTATGTTTTTGATAAATTTCAATTAACAAAAAACTATATATTTTTAAAAAAATATAAACAAAAAAACTTTTTTGCAGTAAAATATATATAAATAGAAAAATATATAATTAATTAATAAATGAGTTAGGATAATGAAGAATTACAGATTGAAGACTGTATATCGTCTTTCGACGACATTGAAGACATAAAAACAAACCAGTCTTTTGACGAAATTGAAGGAATAAAGACAAACAAATAGGGCAAACTTTATGTTTCAAATCCTTATCTACTTAAAGAAATTTTAAAATCAAAAGAACAAGACGAATTGACACCGGCTGCAATAAAAATGTTTGATCTTATGATTAAGAATATTTCAAACAAAAAATATTATAATAATCCGGAAGACAGAAAAGATTGTTAGTAGTCAGCATTCGTAGATATTTTGATGTATTGGCGGGGATTTGACCCAGAAAAAAACCCGAATCCGTTTGCATATTATACGTCAATGATTATTAACGGTTTAAACAAGGGCTGGGGAAAATGTGCCGGAAAACTTAAGACATCAGAAATAGTCAGTCTTGATAATAATATTCACTCTATTTAAACAAAACAAAAATATAATTTATTGTATAATGAAAGAAACTTTAGATTTAGATGCACTGGCAAGAGAAAACGGCGAAGTAATTAAAAAGTCACAAACAATTGAAAATATATCTGATTCTGTTGCAGAACAAATGACCGTTCAAGCATCACGTGCTGCAAATAATTATGTTTATGATTCCGGTTCACCAACTCCCGGTGAGTCTATTGACAATGAACTTAACCGAATTCTTGATATAGATAAAACTAATATCAATGATAAGTTAATTAAAGAAGCTGCTATTATGAAAGCTCGCAAAGAAAGTACTCAAAGTTTGACACCAGAAGAACTAGCCAGAAAGAAATAGGAAGTTTGTGATTACTTACTTTATCAGGCCGAATAGCAGTATTACGAACAGCACCACTATATTATGGATGGTCGCACAAAACGCAGAACAAGATTAAAGATTTCGAGAGATTATGATAAGGGTCGTTATCGTCCCCGCAATGGTAGAACTCTTAATGATTAAAGTTTAAATACAAAATTTTTATTTAAAATATGAAAAAATATCTATTATTTTTTATTCTATTTATAGCAGTAAGTTTCGCATTTCCACAAACGAGTGCTGCTTAGACTTATAAGTATCGAACAACAGCGTATGCACAAAAGTATGTTAGTAATGGTAAATGGACAGACTGGACAGATTGGCAAAGTTCTGATATGCTTATGACAATTAATTTTGATAATGATATTGTCAAAATCTATTCTCCAAAAACTCAGATTTACAAAATTACTGAATATGTAAGAAAATACACAGATGCATCGGGGGGCGTACAAATCGAATTAAACTTCGTTGATCAAGATTTTGATAGAGGTACAATGAGACTTAGAATTGAATCAAACGGTAATTCACAAGTTTACATTGATTTCGCTGATGTGATGTGGGTTTATAATGTAAGACGAATTTAAATGTTTTGACTTATTAATTTGAAAGACGTTTTCTTTAGTTGGGCTTCTGATTAAAGCAAACGTCTTTCTTTTAAATATTTTTATAATTATGACTAAAAAAGCAATATGTATAACAATTCCCAAAACAGTATCTTGGGAAACGTATAAGAAAGAATTGGCAAAAGTCGAAGACGAAAGCCAAATTATGAATTTTAAAATTCCTACATATCCGAAAGAAGTTTCTGCCGGCGATCGTTGCTATATCGTTCATAACGGTTATATAAAAGGTTGGATGAAAATATTCAATATAGTTAAAAGAGATTCATTTGAATGCACAACAACAGGAAAAAATTGGAATGATGGCATTTATATTCAAAGAACCGGAAAGTTTCATCCGCTCGAAACAGAAGTTCCGATGAAAGGCTTTAAAGGTTATAAATATATTGATGAAATTAATTAAATCATTTTTGTAATATTCATAGCAATATCTTTTATAGAACATATTGATTCAATTTGCACTTCCTATAAAAAAGATTTAAACATTTAATTTTCTCCGATGGAAAACAATAATTATAAAAATCAATTACTCAGACATTCTGTTAAATGTTGGGCTAATGGTGATTACGATACATCATTGAAAATTTTAAAAGAACTTATTACGGACTCTTTCATTCCAGCATATCCCGAATACTTATGGAGAATTTGGGGAATCGGAAATTTGTACGACGAGTTTACAACAATCTTAAATGAAGGAATATCTAAAGGTTCTATTGATTGTGAATATTTGCAATTGTGGAAAGAATTTTCAAACCGCCCGGCTGATAATGAATATTGGGAGAAAATTGATAAACTTGTAGAGAAGAATCAAACTAATGCAATGCTTGCAAAATCACTTCACTTGTTTTTGACCGGAAATAAATCGGCCGGCGTAAATCTTTTATGTGATATATATGAACATTTATCTTCAGAAGAAAAAGAAAATCCAATCTTATCATCAACTCGTTCGTTGATAGAAGTACGTTCGTATATGTACAGACGTTCAGATCCAAAACTAAAACTGGAAATAACTAAACGCCTTGGAACTACCAAACTTGTAGACAATGTTGATTATGTTCATTATGATGACAAAAATACAATAAAATTTATTAATGATTTGCCATTATATAATAATTATTTGTCAACTGATGAATTTAATAAGTTATTCGGAAAAAAGTGTCTTAAAGAAAGAAACTGTATTAATCGGGGAGATATTGAAAAAATAAAATATCTGAGAAAACGAATCGGGTATACATATGAAGAGATTAAAAACATCATAATAAACTCTCTTCCGGATGACATAAAAGTAATAGACGGTTTGACAAAAAATTCTTGGATGCTCAATGAAGATGAGAAAGAACAAAAATCTCATCAACACAGTGTATATTTAGTCCGCAGATTAGAAGATGGAAAGTTTATGACTCTTCGTCTATCAAATCATACAATGAATATGAATGATTATTTCAAATATCGAAGAATGTATATCCCGTCAAGTCTTCCGTATGCAAATATGTGCATTATGTTTCATGGTGATAGAGAGCAAAAGTTTGAATTAAAATATTCATCAAAATTTAATGCTATAACAGCAGACCCGTGTATTACAGTAAGAGATGAAGATTTTCAGTCGTATCGTCCGTTTATGTATACATTAGTACATTATATTCCTGGTATGATCGATGATTTCCAATCTCTGATTAATGAGATTATAAGATGGTTCAATGGTAATGGAGAAACACCGTTTATAGACCCATATAGAGAAAAAGAAGATGATAATAAACCCACAGTTCGTATAACCGGCGGTTTAACGAAGATAGAAACTTGGGATTTGAAATATTCAAGAAGATTATATTTCGCAAAAAAATAAGTCGGCGAAATCAGTTGATATGTTCAACAAATCGCCGACCTATTGTATCTAAAGAAGTTGCTTAAATAAAACCGTGGAGTTTCTTAGTCAATCCCTTGAACTCTGGCCAACGATTTTCTAAATAACGATTTGCTTTTCTACTCATCTCAATATTTTCTTCTATATTACTTGCCTTATGATTCTAAATTTGATGCACACATTGATGAAGAATAATATACGCTGTTTCTTTTGGCGTCAAACCATAGATAAACTTCGGATTATAATAAATAGTTTTTCCATCAGTACACATTGTTGATACTTTATATGTTGGTAGAATATCCAAAACATTTGCTTTTTCATAATAATCATTCATATCTTCATTAGACTGAATATAATCCAATCCGTCTTTAATAACAGAATCGAAATTATTAACTTCAGCTTCATTGATATTGCGCTTTACCGTTTTAGCAACTTCTTTCATAATGCTCTCATAAAGAGACTTTTTTTCGTTGTATTTCATAATTTAAAAAGATTTTTTATATTTATCTATGATATAAAGATTTTAAAAATTATATCACAAACATATTCTTTATTTTTAATTATTAAGATTTAAAAACTTTTTGAAAGTGAACCACGTTTTGTCGTCTGGAATTAGCGAATCAACGAAAGCGTTTTCTTTATATACAGTAATGTGATTCGGTCTGTCGCTAATCCAGGCAGCTAACCAGGCTTCAAGCGAATCGTCAGTTATTATGCCATAACATTGCGTCATGGCTGCAAAATTAACAAATATATCAACGGTATCTGATTTAAACGCATCTTCGCTAAAACGAAGATTCAATTCAGATAAATTCGTTTTACACCAATTAATATCATCTGAAAATACAATAAACTCGTCGTCTGGGAATTCTTTTCGTATTGCAGCAATATCATCTTCAAAGAACGATTCTTCATTTGCACTGATATAAATTGCCGCAAGTCCCGATAAATCTCCATATATTCTTCTTGCTTCATCAGCAATGTTATCTATATTTAACATATTTCTGAAGAAGTCTTTAGTGAAATATTTTGGATTTACTCTCCAACCTTCTATGAAAATGTTTTTATCTTGTTCGTATTTAATTTCACTATAAGTTATAGCATCTATTTCTAAATTTGTTATAGACTCAAGTCCGTTATTAAATTCTTCTTTTTTAGAAATTATGTTAATCGGTTCTTTAAGAATTCTGTTAATATTTTGCCAAACAAAAATTTCATTATCTCGTTCTTTTCCCCATATATCACTATGATAAAAATACACATTTGAAATATTATGCTGGAGTGCGAAATATCTTGCTGTAGCAATTTGAAACAGCAATTCTGCAAGAGTTCCCTAAAGAGCAGAAACTACAGCCGGTCTCCCGGATGTAATATTAGAAAAAATTATAGTTTTTTTATTTTCTTCAAAAGAAAGATTTTCATTCGTTTTTGGTATTGTTACAATGATTTTATTTTCTTCTTTCTGTGGTTCCGGTTTTTCAACTTGAGGAGTTTCTTTTATATTTTCGACTTCTTCTTGAATAGCAACATTGCAAACGATGTTGGGGACATCGTCGTTATATTCTTTTTGAATTGTTTTCTGCTATTCTGGTTCTTGTTTTTCTTGTTCTTTTATCACAATTTCTTTTGTATTTTCAACTTCTTTTTGAATTATCTAACATTCAGATTCTTTTTCTTTTTGTTCTTTTATCAAAACGAAGTTTTTAAAATAATCATACATTTGTATGTAATTAGACGGATATATTTTAGTTACATCTATTATTTCTATAATATTTTCGTCAAGATATTTTTCAATAAATTCTTCTTCATCATCAATGTCAAAGCAAAACATAATTTCTATTTTATTTCTTCGATATAATAGATAAATGTCAAAAGGAAATTCAGCTGGATTCTTAAAATCTTTTTCAGAAACGACAAGCACAATTTTATATGTAAATTCTGTCTCTTGGTTCAAAAGAGAATCTATTGTAGGTTTTAATGTCAGTATGTTTTGTTTATTTACTTTGATTTTGATAATATATGAATTGTTTTCCATTTCCTTTTTTTAATTAAATTTATCAAATTATTTATCTATATTTTATTGAATGGTTGAAAAAATAAATGCTGATATTGAATTATCAGCATTTATTAAATTTGATTTATTTTGATTGCATTTCTCTGGCAGCATTTAAATATTGTTGAGACATCGTTTTTAATGTAAGTATTGTATCTTCATCTATACCGTCTAATGATTCAATTGCAACCATAATCAATTCATCAATGGACTTCTCTTCCGTAGAATATTCAGTATCGTCGTCAATTTGAATTTTCGATTTCTTTATTTCTAATTCTGCTCTCAACGCACCGCTGGTATTCATCATTTCATAAACATCTGCCATCTTATAATTCGGAATATCAGCTTCATTAATTAAAATATCTGTATAATTTCCGCAAAGTGTTTTTCTCCTTTCTTCGCTGCTCATATTCATAAATTCGCTTATATCAATCTTCTGAAATATTGGAGAAAAATCATTTGGAGTAAAAATGAATTCTTTATTTTCAAGTGTGAGAAGATATATACCCTTTTGATTTCCGATATCGCCTCTACTCATTTGATATGGGCTCCCCACATAAATGACTTTCGGAGATTCCTGGCGTTTATGTATATGACCGGATATTATTTGTCCATTAAACTTTTCTGCATCAACAGCACCAACAATCGTCATACCGTTATCGAATTTCATTTTTGATATATCAGTATGCATAAGAGCGTATTCTGCTTTTCCGGAAAATTCAACAAGCCATTTATTTTCTTCATTGCAATCTCCAAGATACGGAATCGCAGCCATAGATGCTAACAATTTTGTTCCACTCTTGAATTTCAATAAAGTCGGTTCTTTAATGACTTCGAGATTCTTAATATTTGTAAGAGAACGTAAAGATGATTTTCCTTTATTCGTCTTTTTGCTTAAATCATGGTTTCCGTTAATAATGTAACAAGGAATGATAGATGCTATACGTTCAAATACATCAATACAGAGTTCATTAACATCAATATCAATAGATTTTCTATCATGGTATACATCTCCGAGAGATATGAGGACAGTGTCCGAGTGTTCCTTTAATGTTTTCTGTATATATGGTATAAACCATTCATAAAAAAAACTTTCCTGGTTATGTTGCCATTCTTCATTTGAACTGGCCCACCCGAAATGAATGTCTCCGATAAAAATAATGTTCGATGCTTTAATGTTTATCGTCGGAATATCTTTTCCGGTTAATGCATTGCTTTTTTTCTATATATTCGTATTTGCCATTTATTTATATTTCTTTATAAATTATACAAGAATATCTTTAATCGGTCTGTTATATCTAATTTTCTCTTCTATTAAAAACAATAAATCAGCATATGGCAGAATACATATACCAACAAGTAACCCAAATAAAAAATGCAAAAAAAGGTTAGACTTCATAAATATTGTTGTTATCTTAAAGGTGGGATTCTCATGTAATGAGTTGGCATATTAGGTAATGCTTTTTTCTTTTCTTCTTCTATTACAAACATATTGCCTTTATAGTAATCATCACCTTCTTCATATACTGTATCATAGCAATCTTGTTCCATATTCCAAGTAGCAGATATAAATCCGTCTTCTGCAAGAAATCCTATACGAATGCCATTGGGACATTTATCTTCATCAATCCACTTTTCATTAAAAGCGAGAACTTCTTCATTATTTTTTAGCGGTTGATCTTTAACAGATATCCACGGATTCTTTATTTCTTCTATTGCCATCTCACATGCTTTTTTTGCAAAAGAAATGTCAATCATTTGCTTTTTGTTTATAACAGTTTCTAATTGCTCATCAATTCCATGGGAAACGAATACTTTTCTTTCGGTTTGAATTGTTTCTGTACAATGTGATAAGAAATCGTTAATTTTTTGACTGAGTTTCATTTTTTTAAATTTATTAATTTGGATAAAACCATAATTTATGTTCTTTTATATTTTCCCAATCAATTAAAGATTTGTACGTTGGGAATTTTTCACTTACATACGAAATGAATTCTTGTTCATTTTTGAATTTAAAAATTTTCTCATCAAATGGTTCCCGCCAATAATTTTCTGAAAAAATATTCACAACTGGACTCAAATCATCCGGAAGAACTCGATATTCTAAAGTTCCTTCTTTAACGCAATCTTTTTTAAAACTGTTTTTTGCAGATTCAGCTGTTTCTATAAATCGCCATTGCAGCCGATTTGATTCTTTTTTCAATCGATGATTGATAATTGGTTCAATAGCTGCAAAATAACATAAGAGTAACAATACTAAAAACAGAATAGATCCAAATAAAGTTAAAAGAATAATACTAACCATATTATAAATTATTTTTTATTTGTTCGCAATATTTCTTTAATATTTCATCTACAACATCTTTTCTAATGTACTCAACATCTGTTTGTAGAGTTTTATTTGGGAATGCTTTCTTAGGCCATTCGTTTGTGTTGTGTTCTGAATCTAAATAAATTCTTTCCGGATATATCATTTTATTTTAAATTAATTTATTTTTATTTTATTGATTATAAAAATTACTTTATTTCTTCTATTAAAACTTTCTTTACAATTCCGTATTTTGCTTTTGGCATAGAACTTTTGAGTTCTATAATTCTTTCTTCGAGTTTTTTTATCTCTTTATATAATTCTATTTCTTTTAATGCATCTTCACAATCACAATGATAATAATCAAACGATTCGTGATTGTCAATTTCAGTATCTGCCTTTATCTCTTTTCCGCAATAAGAGCAGTAACATTTATTATAATAATTTAAATGATTTGTATTATATTCTAATTTTGCTCTAATCATATTTTATACAATATACCTTCTTTTACTATTTATAATAATAAAATAAACATTGAAATTAATTTAATCTCCATAAAGTTTATGCATTCTTTTCCAATGTTGTAATGACTCAACTTCATTTTTTAATTCTTTAATTTCATTTTGGATTTTTAATAAATCTCGTTTAGTGATTTTTATTGGTTTTTTTAAAAGTCGTTCATTTTTAATCTTTATATCAACTAAATCTTTAAATTTCAAATTTGGTTCTGTCAGTATTAAAAATATAAACGTGTTATTAACAGTTAAATGAAAAAAATTGAACATTTCATAACAATTATACATAATAAATTAAAATTTGTTTTTTTAAAGATAAATATTTAAATGTTAAAATCAGTTAAGATACGATTATATCCAAACAAAGAACAAGCAACAATGATAAACAAGTTGCTTGGTTGCTGTCGTTTTGTATATAATCAGTGTCTTGCCAGAAAGATAAAGTCATATGAAGAAAATAATGTTTCAGAAAACTTATCTACATTGGGACAATTCGTTCATCACGAATTATTAAAAGATGACAATTTCATATGGCTCAAAGAACAGAACACAAAAGTTCTTCAACAAGCGATGAGAGATATGTTGTCAGCATATAATAATTTCTTTAAACTGCACACTGGTTATCCAAAGTTTAAATCAAAACACGACAATAAGCAATCTTGTAGATTTGAACTTGGTGCAATCTCTAAACGTAATGATTATACAACATATCATTTGTCACTTGCTAATATAAGAAACATTGAATTCAGATGCAGTGAGAAATATGCTAATTATCTTCAGAAACATCATGATAATATTAGACAGGCGACGCTGAAGCGTCTGCCTTGCGGAGAATATTATTTGTCTATATTAGTTGATGGAAATTTAACTCACAAAGTTAAAGAAACTAATTCTTTGATTGGAATTGATCTTGGAGTGAAAGATTTTGTAATAACAAGTGACGGAGAAGTTTTTAACAATCTTCATTTTAAGAAATCTGAAACAAAGAAGATTAAAAGATTGCAACGTCAGTTGTCTAAAAAACAGAAAGGAAGTAATAATTGGAACAAAGCAAGAATTAAACTTGCTAAAGTATATAAAAGAATAAACGATAGAAAACAATACTATCTTCACGCAGTAAGTAATTCACTCATTGATGAAAACCAAATCATATGTATGGAAGATCTAAACGTGAAAGGTATGGTTAGAAATCATAATCTTGCAGAAAGCATTTTGGAAATGAATTGGGGAGAATTCAGACGAATGCTTGAATATAAAGCAAGATGGTATAACCGAAAGATAGTATTTGTTAACAGGTTTTACCCGTCAAGTAAAAAATGTCATAATTGTGGATACGTTAATAAAGAATTGAAACTGAATGATAGACAATGGGTTTGCCCGAATTGCGGACAAACAATTGAACGAGACTTCAATGCAGCATTGAATATACTTGATGAGGGTGTAAGAATAATAGGGTGCAGTACACCCGAATTTACGCTTGCGGACTACCCAACTGTGGATGAACCAAACAGCAATGTAATGCTAAAAAGCAGTGATAGGTCGAAACAAGAAGTTAATAATGAACAAGTTTAAATTTGTGCAAGTTTTAACATACTGTGAACGTCTTCTTCAGAAACATAAGGTCCTCCCCGTTTACTTATAAAATTATAAAATTTATTTTCATTTTCTTCTGGGAAATAGACGCTAACGGTTTTATATTTATTCTGAGTAGCCTGAACAAATCCGATTTTCGTTATATTCGATGACTCAAATTTACAAACTATTGTTCCCAATTCTATTTCTTTTGCTTGCGGATATATAGAAAATTTAATTGTTTCGTCTATATTGTCTTCAAGAAAAGCATATCGAAAATTATCGAAATGTTTTTTAAGTTTATTAATAGAAATAGTAAGTTCTTCTGCGCATTGCTTAAACTTACTTGGGTTCATCACATAATTCATAAAAATTTATTTTAATCTTCGTATTTAATGATTTTATATTTCGATAACAAATTTTTAATATATTCATAATCAAGAACCACTTTCTTTTTATTGGGTCCGTCAAGAGCAAGTTGTCGTTTTCTTTTCATTTCTTCTTTAGTTATCGGAACTTTCATATCAGATAAGAATTCTCGTTTGTATATATCCATTGAATATGACAGAAGCCATTCGCGCATAACATGATAGTTCCAGGTTTTTTTATGCGGATCCCAATCTTTAAATACAACTAACTTTTCCAGTTCATCAGAATTATCAGATTGAGTATCTTGAACAAATCCGACAATAAACGAAGTATAACGTCGGTCAATGAGTATTTCCATTCCGACAGATAAATCAAAAATGGGTATCTTTCTCATTTATTTAAATTCAAATTCTTCAATATCTTAAGTAGATGTTCCAATTCGAAATTGCGAAATGCAGTCATTGCATAAGTGTGCGGGTTAGAATGATTATAACTATATTTCTTTATATATTCTTCACAAGCGCGTTTTGTTAGAAAAGCGCCACTATTCCTGGATATAAATTCAGTCTCTTCTTGCCAAACTTCATAGCATCTAATATTCATATCATTTTTAATGAATTCTATCAATTCATTAAACAGGATATCTTTATTAATGATTTTATTCCATTTATCTTGTATTTCCGGACTATATTCGGATATGTTTTCTTTGATAAATGATACCGTATCTTCATAATTCATAATTTCGACACTATCTACGAAATAAACATACGGTTCTCCGCATCCCGACGGACACGGAGTCATTCTTGTCTCTAAAATGCCCCAATAAACTGGATCAGCTTGAGCATCATTTTCTTGAGTATTTAATTCTGTTTTTAGGTCTTTTAGAAACTTATAATCTTCATCAGATATTTGAATTGTTGCCATAATTCGAAATATAAAGTTTGTTGTTTAAATAAATTCGAAAATTATACTCCGATGAAATAAATAAGTCTTAAAAATATTAATTTAATTGTTTCGAACAAACTAATACATATATTTTGTTACCTTATCAGTAATGTATTCTTTTATATTGTCTGGTTCAATTCCTTTAAAATTCAAAACTTTGTTTTCCAAATAAAATTTGTCATATATAAGATTCGAATAATCTTCAATTTTTCGAGATTTATTTTTAAATTTACTCTTACTATGAACCAAAAAACTTTCAACTGGACTGAAGCCGTCTTTCGTCTGAATATATTCTATGTTTGAACCGTTATATTGATATAATTCGATTCTTTCTTCAAGAGAAGAAAGTAAATCAAATAATTTTATTAGATGTCCGAAATTATTATCAAAATTGATATAAAATTTTTGCCAAATTGAAGCAAAACGCAATTGAGCATTTAATAAATCAAATCCAGAAAACATCTATATGCCTTTATCGCGATATTTATCAAAGACATCATCTAAAAATGTATACAACGTTTCATCTGTCCAATATGAATCAAGATAAACATCCAAGTATTTTTTTAAATTCTCTGTTGCGCTAAATAGTATACTGTTATTTTCTCCGCCGATATAAAGAATAAACTTAAACTATTTCAAATCAATTAACGAATCGTCTGATAATTTATTAATAGGCGAAGTTTCATCAGTTATATCTATATCATCTAATATATCTTCAAATATTCTCATATACTATATTTATTTATATAAAATAAGAGCAGATACATTTATATATCTGCTCTTTATGCTTTTATAATCTCAGAATATAATTAAAGTAAATTATTTACAGCATCCGTCAAACAATCTCGTTCGTCTTTTTGCGGATTATAGTTCTTAATAAAAATCAACAAACGTTCTTTTAATTGAGAAATGTCTTCAATCGGTTTTTTCTTAAAATCAACATTTTCTTCATCGTATAAATAATCGCTCTGTTTTATAACTTCCATAGCGATTTCTTTTTCTTCCGGTGTCATCTTTCTCAAAAAATGACTGTATGAGCCGTCGTTACGATATACAGAACTTCCGTCTTTATGATATGAAAACTTATGGCATTCTAATTGCGGAATCTTACCATCATAACCGGATATATATACAGTTCCCCCAGTATATACATATATTTGGTGAAAATCAAAATATGATTTATCTATTTTTCTTGCATCAGAAGAAATAAGAAAATCTCCACGTTTGAATCCGTTATTCATATATATAAATTTAGTTTTTGCAAAGGTAACGAAAAAAAATCGAATTATCAATTTTTAAAAAATCATTTTTTAACTATTTAATAAAATTTAACCTTTGTATTTAAAAAAATCAACATTCAAGTTTTTCGAAAATAAATAGAAAAACGAGAAAACATATAAATAAATGAAAAATACAATTTGTTGTCCAAACTCTTTAACGGGACTTAATGATAAAGTTAAAATTTTTGCAGCAGGACCAATTCAAGGTGCCCCGCTATGGCAACACGAACTTCCGGAGATAGAAGGTGCTGTGTGGATTTCCCCAAGAAGACTTTCTTATGATAATTTCGATTATGATACATAGACTGAATGGGAAACTACAGGTTTGAGAATTGCTGATATAATTCTATTTTGGATTCCGGAACCGGTTGAAGACATTGCCGGCAGGGGTTATGCACAAACGACCAGAATTGAATTTGGAGAAAATATCGGTAGACACAACAAACAAATTGTTACGGGTATATATCCAGATTATAACGGTCGAAAATACTTCGTTAATAAATCAAACGAATATCGCGGTGATGAAATCTATAATACTCTTGAAGAATGTATCGAAAAAATAAAAGAACTCGTTTCTGAAAAACTTAAGAAACACATCTTCTTTACATCTGATACTCATTTCTCATCCGAACGAGCAATGGAATTGTCAAAGCGTCCGTTCTTTTCAGTTGAAGATATGGATTGGACGATGATTGATCGTTGGAATTCTGTAGTTGGCCCCAATGATACAGTTTATCATTTGGGAGATTTCGGAGAATCGTGGCCAATGGATTATCTTAACGGAAAAATTACGTTCATTCGTGGCAATTACGAACGCGACGGGAAAAGCCCAATGCCCCCGAAAGTTAAACTACTCGAAAATCAAGATACTATCGTTTTGTATAAAAAGGGAAAACCTTATTTACTATTATCACACGAACCGACTTTAGCAATTGATGTAAGAAATAATAAAAAAGAGTATAAAGATACACCTATTGTTTTCGGACATATTCACGGGCGTCAGAAAGTAAAAGAATGGTGTGGTCTTGATGTTGGCGTAGATTCTAATAACTTTACTCCAATGTCACAAGATGATGTTGATTTTTACATTAATGCAATTTAGAAAGGGTATTATGATCAAGATGTTTGGTCATAATGAAAATAATTGAGACGTTCTTTTGATTCGAACGTCTCAATTTGTTTTATTTTGCGCTCTTATGACGATTACAATCTTTGCATAACATTTGTAGATTATCTGGAACAGTCTTTCCGCCGTCGCGCCATGGAGTGATATGATCGCCTTCCATTTCATTAAATTCGAAATGTTTTCCACATATCGGACAAATGCCTTGCTGTTTCTCATAAGCAACGCGTTTCTGAGAATCTGTGAATTTTCTTATGTTTAAGAATTTCTCTTCTTCGCAATTAGTGAGAACGTACTCATAGATACCCTTCTTTGCTGTAACATCATCGTCAGACATTAACCTTGATATAATCTTTTCTAATTCAGCCGGATCATATGAGTTTGTTGAATATTTGTTGAATAGAATACCCCAAGGCAAACCTTTCATCTCTTTTCGATATTTCGGAAATTTAGCAATAACCCAGTCTATGACGCTTTGAAAATAAGACCATAGTGGATATGCGTCTGGGTCTTCTTGATGATTTGCCATATATGTGGCTATGTCTGTTTTATCTGCATTTGTTATCCACGTTAACACAGTTTCCAAGTAATCCTGACGGATTGGCGTACCCGTCATAAAATTAGACGCTTTCTTATATGCGACACAATTAGTCTTAGAGAATTTCTTCTTAGCGTCAGTTAACCATCGACCAGTATAGTTTGCGTTAAGCAATTCTTGCTCTGTCAGAGGTTGCTGAGCTACATTAATGATACGAAACCAATCTAATTTCTCTGATTGAGAACCTTTGCAAATATAGACAAGTATTTTATAATCAAGAATCTTCTGACGTTGATCTGGAAGAAGATTTCCGAACATACGTGGTATTCCCGGTTCAAATTCCATAGAGAATTCATTATCACAGAATTGACAGATAGAAAGTGTTCGTTGCTGGCCATCTAACAATTCGTAGGTTCCGTCACCGTTGTCTGACCAGTACATAGTGTTAAGCGGAAGACCTTTGTAAACAGACGCAAGAACAGCATTACGCTGTTTGTCATTATAGATAAATTCGCGTTGATACGCAGGACGTATATTCAGTTTTCCAGAATAACCAGTAACGCCTTCTTCATCGTTGTCCTGGAAGCCGGCGATAATCTCTGATATTGGTATTTGTTTGAATTCGATGTCCATATTATTTCTTTTTTCTGATTAATATTCTTGCGTATACCCCTTTGTTATCAACGTAGAATTTAGCACGACTGTCGTTCCCGTTTACAAAACATTCTCCAGTACTACCAGTCATTATACTAATTATTTCGAATTGTTCTGGGCAGTATTTTCCTAAGAAAGTGATGGGGACACCCATAATTTCATCAAAGTCTAAAGGGATGTCACATACTTTGTCAACATTTATTGCGTTGTAGTTGTCATATTTCGGAAATTCTTCTGGACTATATTTCTTATATAAGTCTATAGTTTCATGACGCTTGCTGTGATCCAGATTCGTGAACCATATTGAATTTCCTATAGTCTGATAACGCTTTCCGTTTTCTATTTTCTGACCGTTTCGTTCTTCTGAATCATCGGGTATCATGAACCACATAGAACCAGTTCCCTGTCTGGTTATTCCGAGCCATGCCTTGTTTTCCTTGAACAGAGGGAATATCTCTTTGTAAGTTATTGCGTTTCCGTTCGCTATCAGTAAATATTTCTTCTGACATTTCTCCAGTAGTGCAACGAATTCGCGGAACATAGAGAATGGTGGATTTGTGCAGATGATGTCTGCGTATTCTATCAACGCTATTCCTTCTGGTGTATTGAAACTGCCATTACCTTTCATCTCTTCTTTCTGCCATTCGCTCATATCCGGTATTCCGTTACCATTCTTGTCTCCGAAATAACGATATACAGTTCCATGACCATTTTCGTCATAAGATGTGCATATGAGTTCTTTGAGACCCAATATTTCGAAGTTTAGAGAGAAATACGTTGCAAATCCAGTATGCAGTGCATCATTGCAGTTGCACAGCACAATTTTTCCATTGAAATGTGGTTTGTAAAAACGAAGTTCTTTCTCTATATCTGACAACTGAGTATAGAATTCGTCGTTCTTACCTTTCTTTGCACTGTGAAGATTTGAATTATTTTTTGCCATTGTATATAAATTTTGATTTAATGTTGCAAAGATAAACAAACATTTTAAAAATGGAAAACATTTATTGAATTTTTATCAAAAATAATTACTACTTACTCTCCAGAATATTCTTTATTGAGCGATACAAGTCTATAAATAAGTTCTAAAAATTTGCGCACAAATTTATTCGGAGCATATTTCTTGATAACTGTTTTGTGATTGAATGCCCAATTATACTTTTCGATGTCGTCAACTGGAATCCATTTTATAGCATCAACTTCGTTTTCTTCTCCGCCCGTATATTGTTTTATTACAAATGGATTAATCTTTCCCAAGAAAGCCCGATGTCTTATCGTTACATTCCCGTTATTGCACTCTTCTGGTTCAGTTTCAACATCGACAATTTTAATATCTTTTGTGTCAATAATAAAAGCACACTCTTCAAAAATTTCTCTTTGAATTCCCTGCTTTGAATTTTCACAATTTTCGAGATAACCGCAAGGCGCATTCCAGCATCCTTGATAATCCGGCGTTCCGGGTCCACGTAAATTTGCAAGAAGAGAATACTTCCCATTTACAATCGCAAATATAAAACCGGACACTGCACAAAAGCGCCCGCTATATATAGTTTTCGGCTTACCGGAACACTTAAAAGAAGGTTCTTTTCCCGGTTCGCTTTCATCTGTTATATATGCTTCTCTCCACGCTTTATACGGAACATTAAATCCGTATTTAATTTCTCTACTGTGTATTTCTTTCTGTAGAGTTTGGACTTTGTGTATGATATTGTTTGATTTCATGAACAGATAATTTAAAAATCAGTATCTAAATGGTGCTGACAATCCTTAATGAATTTCTCGCCGGCGATAATTGACTTACTAATGCTCTCTATAGTAGTAGTAATCTTGTTAAGCTCTTTATTATACTTAGCGTCAAGATATTCATAACGCTTATTATATTCTTCAAGCTTCTTTCTACACATATCAAGACGGGCAGTTTCATTTGAAATCGCCTGTTCGGTCTTATTCTTGTCTAAATCTTCAATTTTCCAACTCATATCTTTAAAAATTTCAATATTTATTATTTTTTACCCGAAAGTAACAGAAAAGTTTCTGTCACCGAATTGACCGTAAAATTCTCTGATTTCTTTTTCTAACTTCGGAGTCAATCCGACAGCCAAATCATCAAAAGAATAAAGAATTGATTGTATAGTCGGTTTTTTAAGATATTTAATTAAGCCGTCAACTGTATTAATGCCGTTTTTAATATCAAAATCGCTGTATTCTCTGAGTCTGAATATTTCGTAATTTCTTAACGACAACCAAACCGAATCATCTTCGAAAAAACTACAAATCGGAGTATTAATTAACGAGTCATCGGCCCATACTTTATATTTACGAAGACAATCATCAAATGACATTTTATCTTCTTTGACTAATTTCAGATCGTTGATATAATCTTTAGTTACAGCAATCATTTGTCTGACATCTTTTTCAATATATTCAAATGTCAGTTTTTCTTCCGGAATTTCGTAATTGTCCGAAGCACTTTTATAACGAGTTAACAATTTATTGACGACATCTTTTATATCACGGCGGCCCCGCCTGTAATACCAATACTTTTCGACTTCAGAAATAACGTCGTCGCAGATCTTGTTTACTAACTCTTTAGGCAAAGAGTTCGCTTTGACATATGTCCTGGTCCACGCACTCATAAATTAAATAATAAACGTTTGCAAAATAATCAAAAACAAAATGAGTTGAATCGCAGAGCCGAATATAATAACTACACTATATTCGGAGACATTGCGTTCAAAGATTTTGCTATCAAGTTCATTCTTGCATGATTCCATTATAAACATAATGGGCAATGCGAGAAGATTAATGAACAAACTAATTATAAACCAACAATTTTTCATTTTATTTTATTATTTAAATATCTTATTTTCTCTTTGTCAATATTAAGTCTTTTGTTTTTTGTTCGACAATATGCAAATTACGCAATGTAAAATATTTGTCGCCGGCATATTCTTGTGTGAGCATTTTTATAACAGATTCTTTAGAAATTTTAGCATCTAACCAAATTTCTTCTGTGTGAAAATGTTCATCGCCGTCTATAGTGCTTGAACTGTTTAGATATTCGAATCTCCAACGATTTATTTGCGGAATATCAAAAATAACATCTTCTACAAAAACAGATGTAGTTTTGTCTTTTGATATTTCAACGACAGCAAACCATTTTTCTGTTTTGTCATTGCGCACAATATCTTTTACGATTCCCTTTAAATCCGGGAAATTGTCACTATGACAATGTAGTCCTATAAGTTCTTTCCTTTTCATATATCATTGTCGTTTGGAATTCTTATTCGGAGTTGAAATTCTTTAAATTCGTTGATACATAATTTGCATACTGTTTTAATCTCTTCCAAGTCCATATCAAATATGCGCTTTTGCGGAATATCTTTTTCTCCACGATGACGCGACATAAATGAGAGAACGAGATAATAAAGAATTCCCCATGTTTCTGAATTGGGAGCATCATTTTCTCTACTCAATAAACAAACATTTGGAAGTTGATTTCTTTCTAACCAATCTATAGCATCAAGAGCAATATCTTGCCAATCTGAATATTCAAATTCATTAAAGTCAAATGTTCTCCAATCATCTATATGATATAATTTTTTTGAGACTTTTGGATTAAGTTTTACAAAAGAATATATCAGTTCAAACAAATCTGTTTGAATTACTGCATTATACCAAACTTTTTCAAAATGAGAATTCATAGTTTCTTAAGTTTAAAAAGTCTGCGTTTATCCGGATTATGGCTCATTTTTTCGTATTCTGGAAACAATTCATAAAAACGTCTCCATACGGCATTTGAACGCTTGAGTGAAGGCACGCGTATAAAGTCATAATATTCATTATAACCGCTGCCAGTATTATAACAAAACTTTTGGTTATCTTTGTTAATTATTCGTTTCTGATAACCGTCAAATATTTTTCCGGGATATTTTACTTTAGACAAACAGTTCCTTCTATATTCTTCAAATTTTTTAAGAACGTCATCTATGGGAATAAGATTTCCGTTTATATCAAACTTAATTGACCATAAAAAATTTTCTTGACAATATTTTTGAAGTTCTTTTCCGGTTAATCCCGTTTTTAGAATCTTTTTATATTCTTTTTTACACTCTTCTATGCGTTCATCAAAACGGGCATTTTCTTCGCTGAGTTCTTGTTCAAGAGTTTTATTTGATCCCTTAGCAGAAGAATTTATATATTCGTCATAAATTCTGCTCCAATTATCTTTTTGATAACCCTTATTCTTTCTTAAATGATTTTTCGTTTTCATATTGATGCAATTTTATATTTGCTGCAAAAATACAACAAAAAATAAAAATAAGAAAGAATATGAACTAAAAATATACTATATTTAACTTTTTTTAACTTTCAGTACAAATTTTTGTCGCTTCTTTAATTTCTTCTTCTGTCATATGACGTTTTCCGTGAATTTCATAGTTATAAATCGGTGGATGTTGCGCAAGAATTTTCCCGACAATCGGATATTGTTTTGCAACTTCTTCTTCCGGCGCATATAAATCAAGTAAATATTTTCTTGTTGTATATCCGCTGATCAACCCAGGATCCATTGCGTCATAACCTTCAGTGAATTCATAAAACTTAATATCATTTAACATTTCGTCTGTCGTGTTGGGTTCTTCCCATTGGTCCCACCACAAATTTTCATATTCTGAATCAGTCAAATGACAACGCTCTATATGTTCTTCAAAAACTACATATGTTTTGTTAAAATGCTTTTTTTCAGATTTCTGCGGTTTATCTTCTGTGGAAATCTGAACTTCCGGTTCATCACAATCATTATCGTTTTCTTCATCGTCATCTTCGCAACTTCCGGGCAAGTAAAACGCTTTAATAATTAAAAATGCAATAGCTGCAAAAGAAAAAACAAAAAATATCGCTATTAACATATCATTTAATAATCTTTAAGTTTATAAACTTCTTCGAGTTCTTTTTTAGAAGGGTATTGATTACTGTCTTTATATTTTTGAATTAATTTTTCCATTTCAATAACGAATGGATGTTTCTCAAATGCTACCGGCAATACTACATCAGGATATAAAAAACTGAAAGAATCTTTTTTGCTGTTTATTTGTGCATTTTCCAAAAAATGAAATCTCTCTTCTAAAAGATAACCGCGTGATGCCATTTCATTATATGTATATAAAATATCACTAATCGGAGTATCTTCGTTTATATCAAATGCATTTTCTATAAAGACGGGTTTGCGACCGTCTTTTGTATAGAACTTAATTAATTCTTCTTGATATTTGGTCATGATTAAAGAGAATATATTTTTAATGCATCAATTACTGAATACCAATCAAAATTATCTGCTTCGAATCCGAAAGCATTGTCTATTCCAACATTAAAGAACATCTTTTGTTCGAAACATCCGGTAGAAGAATTTTCAGCTTCTGGAAATTCATTTAAATAATCAAATATAATGTTTTCTTCTTTGAGTTTATTGTTATACATTTCCAATTTATCCGGATAACAAGAACTCCATAAAACCATTTTGATGTCTTTACGAGCACTCATTATTCTTAATGCTTGCGTTGCGCCCGGATAATATGCGAAGGTTTCTTCATTGTCCCAGCATGGTTGAAATATAGTTCCGTGAATATCAACCAATACAACAATATAATCCCATTTTTTGCTTCTTGCTCTTTCGAACGCTTCTTTAAATGAACGAACAATGTTCATATATAATTTCAGATTTTACGAATTTCTTTAATATAATCAAGATAACTCAACTTGATTGCGCAATCTTTATATAATTCTTCATCTACGCACCAACGGTCAATTGAGAACCAATCGATAACTCTACAAGTTTCTCCGAAGCGATTCGTAATTTTAAGATGTTTTATACCAACAGAATGATCGTCAATAATGTAATCCATATAGATTTTTCTTGACTTATCATCTGTAAGTTCTTCCCATTCTGCATTAGAATTTACGTCCCAAAACTCTATTCCGTTCTTTCGACATATTTCTAATGCCGGCGTAAGAATGTCTAATCTTACGTCATCACCGTTCTTTTCAAAAATGATGTTTGGGTTGTCGTTGTAGAGTTGCTTAAGACTTTCGCAACAAATCGGATAGTGATGATTTCGTTGAGTAAACAAAATCAATTTATGCCCGGCTTTCTGCAACGCTTTCAGAACTTCGATTGCTCCTGGAATTACAGGTCCCACTTCGGGCCACTCGTCTAAACATATTGTATTATCGAAATCGACACAGATGACTTTAGACGCTTTCAGTCTTTTATAATATTCATCTGCTCCGAAATTTTTAGTTGGTTCCATATATTTTAAATAAATTTATTTTTATAGTTATGAAGATTGTCAATCTTGAACAATCTTCATAACTTCTGTTGAAATTTCTTTTCCGTCAGCACCCACAAGAGCTTCCCTGGTTTCTTTGATAACTTTGCCCATATCTTTCTTTGAAATTCCGAGCGGGTGTTTAGCATTCAAATATGCATGAATGTCTTTCACTGTAGGAAGTGCCGGCAAAAGTGCATTCAAAACTTCTGCTTGCTTCAGCTCTTCAGAAGCCAAATCTTCACGATTGTTTTCTGAATAAATTTTGGCACTGTTGTTTCTGTCAGAAATCATTTTCTTGATTAAGTTAATCTCTTCGATTTCTGTGTATTCTTTGGCATTCTTTGCAGTCTTGAACTCAAGAATCTTTGCCTTCAACAATTTGTAAGTCTCAGAAGCAACCTTGTTCTTTGCCTTCATTGCTTCCATAATTTTTGCATTTACGTCTATCATTTTATTTTCAATTTAAATGTTTTTACAATATTTTAAAGTTTATTTCTGCACATACCAAGACTCATCATCTGGTTATGTATGATTTGATCAACTTCTTTCCAAGAGACCGGAGCAAAATCATTATTATCAACTCCGACATCATATTGAGACGTGAAGAGATATTTCATTCTTTGCTGATCGAGTCCTTCATCAGTATATTCTGAAGTATGAACATGTCCGAACAATTGATATGTCGCTTTTTCTCCCTTCCAAGCTCCGGGAAACGCAAGCATAGGACAATGATTCAGAATAATGTTGCGTTTTCCAATCTTCATTTCGATTTGAAATTCCATATATTGGAATCGCCAACTATAGTCATTTATAAACTCTTCAGAATCATGATTTCCGATAATGAGAATTATTGTTCCATTGAGTTTATTCAAAATCTCATTGACTTTTTCTTTATTGCCGAATGCGATGTCTCCAAGATGAAATACGAGTCCGTCTTCTGGAACTTTTTCATTCCAACGTCGTATCAATTCTTCGTCATTCTCTTCTATCGTACTAAACGGTCGTTTGCAATACTTTAGAATATTCTTATGACAGAAATGAGTATCAGATGTGAAAAATATTTTTTCAGCATCTTTCTCGCTAAATATTAATTGTCTGCTTAACATTGTCAATTACAATTTAGAAATTATACTATATTTCAGTCACAAAAGTATAAAATAATTTTGTAATAAACAAAATATAAATATAATTTTAACAAAAATTAACAAAAAATCAATTCGAAAGATTCAAATAGTTTCTAAAAGTTTCACATATTGTAATCATCAACTTTACTGCTGCTGTTCTTCTTTTCTTCGCTTTTTCTTCTTCAGAAATATCTGAATCATCTTGTTGTGACATTGAAGCGGAAACATCTTTTTCAGAACGGGGAAAGCGCATAAAAAAGTCATCGAATATTTTCTCCTTCTCCGGAGTCATCTTATTGTCGACGCAAAATAACTTTTTAAGAGTTTCTTTTCCGATTATTCCTCCCATACAGTTATCATCTCCTTGACTCAATACGCGTCTGAACAAAAATTCTTCTATAGTTAATGTTCTGTAATGGCGCAAAAACATCACATCATAATCCAGTGTTGCGACTGCGCTTTTCCAAGATAGAGACTTTCCGGAAGGAGAAATGCAAACAGCATTTTCACGAGAGTCTGTTATCGGGAAATGCGGGCTCATAGAAGAAATGAAATCTGCTCTTGTTGTTTTATTGCAATTAATAGCAGTTTTAACTGTGCAATTAACTGGAACTTTTCCCCACCAATCCGGATTGTCAATCGGTTCAATCGGTTTTAGAAAACGAACCCAAACCGGTTTAGAATCATAATGTAGTTGTTCATTATCTGACATACACATCCAATTCATTCTTATTTGTTCGGCTTGACTAATTTCCGGAAGACTTAAAAAATCTTTAACGTTATTATGTCCGCTGTTTTTATTGAATGTTACAAATTCATCAATATCTATAAAAAATATCCAATCAAATAATTCCCGAAACGTCCAAAATGCTGCTGTATACAAAGCGACTTGAAATAAATCTGGGTTTGGTTCTGTTTTTCTAAAATCGAAAACTTTAACTTTACCCGACTCAATGAAATCTCCAAGAACTCTTTCTGGGTACTCTCCTCCTTTTTGTGGCGAATTGTCTGCGATTATAATTGAATCAAAACCAAGACCTATGTGATATGCAACCCAATCTCTTATATATAAATTTTCGTTGCATGCGCAAGCAAATATCGCAGTTTTCATCAACTTAATTATTTAAAATTTTCAATATAGTATAGTTTTAAGCCGGAATCATTTTTGAATTTTTTCCAGATGTCCCAATAATTATCATCTTTTTCTTCAATAACTTTTCCATCGAACATTTCATCTAATTTTGCTACGTTTTTCTGAGCAAATAAACTTGGAACATATAAAAAATGTTCAATATTGTTATAATAGAATCTGGCTGTGAACGTACCACCATCTTTAAACGTTTCATGTTCAGTAATGTTCACTTGTTCTATTGAATGCGTTTCTTTATTCCAAATAACTATTATAGGGTCATAATCTTTATTTGTTTTGTGATATTTTTTAAAATATTTCACAATGAATAATTTATCAAATTCAATAAATGATATGTGATCGAAAACATCATCCGGGAAATCTATAAAATCTGTCATCATCTCATTGTGCTGTTCATCAACGGCATATAAAAATACAAATGTACCAAATGAGTCTGTTATAAGCATTTTATTGTCTTGCCTAAACAACGTCCACTTTCCGTCAGACTTTTTATGTTTTTCGGCTGGAATTTGAAATTGTCCCATTTCTCTACCTAATGAAGTTGATTTATTATTGTAATCAACTCTTATAGATTTTTCTTTATCGGGGAATTTAATGATAACTGAACGTGAAAAATATGTTTCGTCATAATAAACTATATATTCTTTGTCATTATAAAATCCTTTGTAAACCATATCCGTATAATTAATTTATAATTTATTTCCTTCTTTTACAATTAAAATATGTTTATTGTTCAATTTAAGTATCATTTCAAAACAAGCATCAATTGCATTTTCGTGCCATTCTGTGAACAATTCTTTACAATGAATTCGAATTCGACAATTATCAGACGAATCGAGCGTAAAATTCTTCAAAATTTTAAATAAAGCGTCCAAACTCCAACATAGGATGTCAGAGCCAACAAAATAATCTTCTCCAGAATTTTTTAAACTTGGAGTTTCAGAATAAATTAAATCAAATTCTGGATAAAACATATCTGCTGTAGATTCTAGTAAAAATGCAGAAAGCGTTTCGCTTTGTTTTAAATTTGTATAAAATCTACTATCGTTTGACATAATTGTTTATTTATTAATTAAAAATCTATTTTTCCACATAGTTTCATAGCAGTATAGAATCCCTTTGAATACGCAAGTTCCATTTTGTTGTCTTCAAAAGAATCAACTGTTCGTGCCCCGCGCTCGTTATAGTTCTGCCATTCTTTTGCTAAAATTTCTTCAAATTCTTCTCTTGTCATAATAACTACTGTTTACAGTTAAAATTGTGGGAAACGTCTTCTAATTTAATAATGTAAATACCAAAATCTTTATCTTTTTGCGTCATAGATATATTGAATTACTTATAGCATAATCACAGAGTATATCTATTTCATTTTCATACAATAATTTATTGTTCTTTATTTAAATTCATATTATCTATTTTCATCAACATAGAAAATGCAACATCAACCGCAGTTTCTGCAATTTGTTTATGTAAAGTTCTATCTATTATTTTGTAAATAATAGAATTGTCAGCAGATAACATTCCGTTAACGACTTGCCCCGATAATGAAATCAATTCTTCTCGACTCATTACAGTATTATTTAATTACTATATATGTTTTGTGGAGCCTCTATAGCGAGACGTTTTGAAATTAATCCGTTAAAATCAAAATGATGACTGCATAACCAATTAATTGCAATCGGCAATTCGTCAACTAAAACTGCCGCTCTAAAATCTTTGCTTGATGGCAGTTTAAGATCAGTAGGGATTATAATAGACGACCATTCATCAATTTCTTCTTCAGTCATATTTTCAAAATCAAATGAGCGAAGATAGGGTTTGAAACTAACCCATTGTGAATTTTTGAAACAATAAGATATATTGTCACTTGATAGCATTATGTCACGCTTTATAAGTTTGTCATTATGTTGAACGTCATAAGATTCAATGCGCAACATAACATTATACGGCAATCGCATACAAATATCTCTCAAAATCAAATCTTTATCTTTTTGCAACATAAGAATTTAAGTTAAATTGACTATTTCTATTCTGTACATTTATACATATATATAAATAAATTGTTTATAAAAATGATTTAATTTTATCAAAAATAAAAGCGAACCGATTTATCAGTTCGCTTAAATCCAATCAATGTTTTGTCGCTTTAAAATTCTTTAGTTATTTCAAAGTGATTAACGCCGTCGTGATGATGAACAGAAAGACTGACGGTTTCTCCGTCAAATTCGATATCGTCCAATGACATCAATTCTCCGTCTTGACCGATGCATTTTTGAATTGCAGAACGCAAATCTTCACACGGTGTTTCCTGGATTGTGTGTTTTCCGTCCCAAAGACCGAGAACGCCGTTAATTACAACATTGTCATCTCCGAATTCCATACAAATATCATCAATCCGTTCTTGAGTCGCATCTTCTTCATTATCATCAAAATCTTCATCATAATCATCATAATATTCCTCTTCGTTAATGCGCTTTTTAACTACTTTAGCGACCTATTTCATTATTCCCTCATAGAGAGTTTTCTTTTCTTTATATGTCATAATACATTAATTTAAATTTGTTTTCTTTATTTATCAAAAAAATATAAACAAATATTATATCATTTTCAAGAAATAGTTTATCTAATAAGATAATAAAATTAGATAAATAAAGAAATTGCTTTATCATAATATTTAATGTTAAACAAACAAAGATTATACGAGAATATAATGAAAGACTTGAGAAGAGCGTTCAGACGCTCTCTCAACGAAGACATTCTTGATGATATTGATATAGATGATCCCGAAGAAGAAGATATAACATCAAAGATGCATAAACAAATCAGAAGCGAAATAATTTATGAACTTGTTCAAGATTTAATTAATCATAAAAAAGAATTATTGCCAGATGTTATTAATATCAATAAAGATGTTGCTGTTTGGAAACCAGAAAATTCTGAAGAATTAAAAACTGCTATTACAGCTTCTATCGAAGTTTATGGGAATGAAGTCAATTTGAATTGGATTGATGTAAGTAATGTTACTAATATGAG
>JAEEGL012037722.1_pt1 | contig 35852 bp, 33 predicted proteins | sample 9134231 | NCBI WGS metagenome assembly JAEEGL01 (sample SAMN16246548, study PRJNA631951) | gut metagenome | biome: gut microbiome; feature: rumen; material: fiber-attached | host: Bos | place: Iran: Karaj | collected 2018-10
TCCGCAAGGCCCTGCGAGGCAGCCCTTCCCGGATACAAAAAGGTCATGCCTATGGTTTACTGCGGTCTTTATCCTGCAGATTCCGCTCATTATTCAGATCTTCGTGATGCTCTGGAAAAGCTCCAGCTCAATGATGCTTCTTTATTCTATGAGCCGGAGACCTCACAGGCTTTGGGCTTTGGATTCAGGGCAGGCTTCCTTGGACTTCTTCATCTTGAGGTTGTACAGGAGAGACTGGAAAGGGAGTATGACCTTAACCTGGTTACTACAGCTCCTTCCGTTGTATATAAGGTCCATAAGACAGACGGAGAAGTATTTGATCTGACCAATCCTACCAATCTTCCTGATCCTTCAGAGATTGATTACATGGAAGAGCCTATCGTTAACGGCGAGATCATGGTTACCACAGATTACGTTGGTGCCATTATGCAGCTTTGCCAGGAGAGAAGAGGAAAGTACTTAAGTACTGATTATATTGAGCAGACCAGAGCTATCCTTAAGTATGAGCTTCCACTTAATGAGATCATCTACGATTTCTTTGATGCCCTTAAGTCACGTTCAAGGGGATACGCTTCTTTTGACTATGAGCTCAAAGGCTATGAGAAGTCAGACCTTGTTAAGCTGGATATCCTGATCAACAGAGAGGAAGTGGATGCCCTTTCCTTCATCGTACATAAGGACGGAGCTTACGAGCGTGGCAGAAAGATGTGCGAGAAGCTTAAGGAGGAGATCCCAAGGCATCTGTTTGAGATACCTATCCAGGCTTCCGTTGGCGGAAAAGTCATTGCCAGAGAGACTGTAAAGGCTTATAGAAAGGACGTTCTTGCCAAGTGCTACGGTGGTGATATCACCCGTAAGAAGAAGCTCCTTGAGAAGCAGAAGGAAGGCAAAAAGAAGATGCGCCAGATCGGAAACGTAGAGGTGCCACAGTCCGCATTCTTAAGTGTCCTTAAGCTTGACAATGCAGACTGATCTAAGGTGGTACAAAAATGAGTAAAGACCTCTCAATTTATGTACATATACCGTTTTGTGTAAGGAAGTGCAATTATTGCGACTTCCTTTCCTTTTATGCAAAAAAAGATGTGGTGGAGATGTACTTCGAAGCGCTTAAGAAGGAGATAATGCTGTCGGCTAAGGGTGGCGATCTTTTGGTGAAGTCCATATTCTTTGGCGGAGGAACACCTTCCTTTGTGGAGGCGGAAAAGATATGTGACACCCTGAAGACTATTCAAAGCTCTTTTGCTGTTGCAGAAAATGCGGAGATCAGCATTGAAGTAAATCCTGCATCGGCCATGTTCGATAAGCTTCTTGCCTACAGAGAGGCGGGCTTTAACAGACTCAGTATCGGAGCTCAGTCCCTTGATGATGAGGAACTTAAGGTGCTTGGCAGGGCACATACCAGCGCTATGTTCCTTGAAACTTTTGAAAATGCAAGAAAGGTAGGCTTTGATAATATAAACGTGGACGTCATGAGCGCTCTTCCCGGGCAGAGCCTTAAGTCTTATGTTCAGACTCTTGAGAAGGTTCTTTCCCTGAAACCTGAGCATATCTCTGCCTATAGCCTGATCCTGGAGGAAGGAACGCCTTTTTACGACATGGAGCTGGACCTTCCTGACGAGGACGCTGATCGTGCTATGTATCACGAGACAAAAGAGATACTGGACAGATTTGGCTATCACCGCTATGAGATTTCAAATTATGCCCTTGGGGAACAGGATGATCCAAAATATGAGTGCTACCACAATAAGGTTTACTGGAAGCGTGGGAATTACCTTGGACTTGGCATAGGTGCAGCCTCCATGGTAGATAATGTGCGCTGGAGCAATGTAAGAGACATACATCTCTATGTGGATGCACAAATGTCTAAAGTTGACCGTGAGATCCTTTCCCCTGAAGCGCAAATGGAAGAATTCATGTTCCTGGGGCTTCGCCTGATAGAAGGTGTCAGCGTTGAGGAATTTAAACGACAGTTTGGCAGGGATATATGGGAAGTTTACGGCGAGGTAATCGATAAATATGCTGGTCTGGGGCTTCTGGAGTATAGCCGGTCAGAAGCCGGCCGTGAGAGCGTGGAAAACACATACCTTCGCCTCACCGACAAGGGCCTTGATGTGAGCAACACCGTCATGGCTGAATTTATTCTTTAAATATTTATTAAATTGTGAAAATATTAGCACACTTTCCCTATTTATGTTAAAATCTAAATTAGGTTAATATGCTTGTTTGATAATATAGGGTGACTGTGTTCTATGGAAGAAAAAGACATCAAAAAGCTACTTTCCTCTGTTCAGGAGGGAAGCATATCTATAGATGAGGCGGTGCTTAAGCTAAAGGAAGCACCCTTTGAAGACATGGGATTTGCACGGCCTGATCATCACAGAGCCCTTCGTCAGGGAAAGCCTGAAGTTATCTACGGCGAGGGCAAGACCCCGGATCAGATTCTGAGCATAGCTGAGAACTTTTTATCTCACGGACAGGGAAGGGTTTTGATAACCAGAATGTCCAGAGATAAAGCGGATTTCTATGCCCAAAATAAGACAGAGATCTCCCGTGGTTTTGTCTATGATGAGATGTCCCGGATTGGAATTGCTCTGGGAAAGGATTTTTCAGGTGAAAAGCTCTTTTCCGGATCTGACACCTACCTTAGCTATGGCGAATACAAAGAGATTTTCAAAGAATCCTTATCTGAGCTTAAGGGCAAGATAGTCATAGCAACAGGCGGAACCAGTGATATTCCTGTGGCGGAAGAGGCTGCAATTACAGCTGAGTTCTATGGGAACAAAGTGGTCAGGCTTTACGACATTGGAGTTGCAGGCATTCACAGGCTCTTTAACAAGGAAGCCATGGATGAGATCATGACTGCTAAGACGATAGTAGCCATTGCAGGTATGGAGGGAGCTCTTGCCAGCGTAATAGGTGGCATTGCAGACTGTCCTGTTATTGCAGTTCCGACCTCTGTGGGCTATGGAGCATCCTTTGGAGGGATATCAGCTCTTTTATCCATGCTGAATTCCTGTGCCAGCGGAGTGAGCGTCGTGAATATTGACAATGGCTTTGGAGCCGGATTTTTGGCGAGCATGATCAACCAGAATTGAGAGAGAATGGAGTAATAGTTAGTAATGCAATTGGTTTCAAAAAAGTTTAAGAAGACACTTTCAGTTGTTGCCCTGGTGCTTATCCTGGCTATGGTACTTGGAACAGTAGCAAGTGCTCTTACAGGATGTGGAGCAGCCGGGAAAACTGATAACACCAAGATAAGAGTTGCAGCTTTAAAGGGAGCAACCACCATAGGAATTGTGAACCTTATAGCTGACACGGAGCTGGGAGACCCAAGCCTTGATCTGGAGTTTACAATGTATACTCAAGGGTCAGACGTCATGGCAGCAATGGTAGCAGGTACCGTAGATATTGGCCTTGTTCCTTCAAACGTGGCAGCTGTCATGAACAATAAAGTTGAAGGCGGAGTTTCAGTAATAGACATCAACACATTGGGAGTTTTGAACTGTCTGTCAGGAGATGAGGCCATCAAGGCTGTGGCAGACCTTTCCGGAAAGACAGTCTATATGACAGGCCAGGGAGCTACACCTGAATACACAGTAAGGTATCTGCTTCAGGAAAATGGCGTAACTGACTGTGATATCCAGTTTAAGTCAGAGCCAACAGAGATAGTTTCTATATTTGCCGCTGATCCTAATGCTGTTGCGATTCTTCCTCAGCCCTTTGTCACAGCAGCACTTGCTCAGACTGAAGGTCTGAAGATCGCATTTTCACTGGATGATGAGTGGGCAAAGGTCAATACAGACAGCAAGATAGTAACAGGAGTCACTGTGGTATCCAACAAGTTCCTTAAGGAACACAAGGCTGCAGTTGATGCATTTATAGGGGCACATAAAGAGAGCGCAGATAAGGCAGTAAATGATGTGGAGACCACTGCTAAGCTGGTGGTATCACAGGGAATCATAGCCAAGGAGCCACTTGCAGTAAAGGCTATTCCAAACTGCAACGTTGTATGCATATCAGGATCTCAGATCAAGGAAAACCTTGCTGGATATCTCAAGGTACTGTTTGAACAGGATCCTAAGTCCGTGGGAGGATCACTTCCCGGAGATGATTTCTACTATGAGGGATGAAACGGATGCAAAAAGTCGTTAAGCGAGTAATCCCTATAGTAGCATGGCTGCTTATATGGCAGCTGGTGGCGATCATTGTACATAACAGGATCTTACTGGCGGGACCTTTTGAAACAGTGAAGGCGTTGGCTGCTCTGGCCGGAACCTCTGAGTTTTGGACCAGTGTAGGTGAGACTACAGGAAGGATCCTTCTTGGTTTTCTTGTTGGATCAGTAATTGGAATACTGCTTTCCTACGCAGCATATAAGAATTCTGTGATAGAGGATTTTTTAAAACCCATAGTGATCACCCTTAAGTCGGTTCCTGTGGCCAGCTTTGTAATTCTTTTGCTGATATGGTTTGGAAATAAGGGCATTTCCACAGTTATATGCGCAATGGTGGTTTTCCCTATCCTGTACATGAATACTCTTGAGGGCTTAAAGAGCACTGATGTTAAGCTCCTGGAGATGGCAAAGGTCTTCAGAATGCCGGGGGATCGGGCAGTAAGATTTATTTATCTGCCTCAGCTTAAGCCTTTTTGGAAGAGCGCCTTTAAGCTGGCAATCGGCATGAGTTTTAAGAGCGGAATTGCTGCCGAGGTTATTGGACAGCCCCTTCACACAATAGGAAACGGCTTGTACCTTTCAAAGGTCTACCTTGAAACCGGCGAGCTTTTTGCATGGACCATAGTTGTGGTGCTCATAGCCTTTGTGTGTGAGAAATTACTGAACATAGTATTGGAATTTGTTTTATGACAATAGAGGTTAAGGATGTCTGCAAGTCTTTTGACGGCAGAAATGTCCTGAATAATTTCAATCTGAATATAGAAGAGGAGCACAGCTATGTGATCACAGGTCCTTCAGGCTGTGGAAAGACAACGCTCCTTAGGCTGATCCTGGGGCTTGATGAGCCGGACAGCGGAACAGTAAAGCTCCTTGGGGATTATAAGTATCCCTTCATTAACTCCGGAACAGTTTTCCAGGAGGACAGACTTTGCGAAGACTTTGATGCAGTCACCAACGTGACTATGGTCAGCAAAAAGGTCTTCAGAGCAACAGTCATCGAAGAGCTTAAACAGCTCCTTCCGGAAGAAGCTCTTTTCAAACCGGTAAAAGAGCTGTCGGGAGGACAAAGGCGCCGGGTGGCAATAGTGAGAGCCTGCGCCATACCAAGCGACATCCTGATCATGGATGAGCCCTTTACGGGACTAGATGAAGAGTCAAAAACAAAGGCAATCGCCTATATCCGCGATAAGCAGGGATCAGGTGCTCTGGTGATAACGGCCCATGACACCACAGGCTTGGAATTTGCCAGAACAATAAACTTAGAAACACAATGTAAGGAGATTTAAAATGGTAACAAATGATGCAAGTATGAACAGCTTTAAGCACAAGATCATGGAAGAGGTGTGCAGACTGGAGTGGAATGGAGAAAACGATCAGGATCACATCGAAGAGCTTGTGCTTAAGATGATACCGGGCCCTAAGCCTGAGTACCGCTGCTGCGTATATAAAGAGCGCGAGATTGTAAGACAGAGGATCAAACTGGCACAGGCCAAGGCTCCATCTTATAATCCCGGGTCCACCAACATAGTTCAGGTTATTGATCCTGCCTGTGATGAGTGCCCTATCTCAGCTTATTCTGTAACTGATAACTGCCGTTTCTGCATGGGTAAGGCCTGCCTTAGCTCCTGTAAATTCGGAGCAATCACTCCCGGTGATACCCACATGCATATCGATCCTGCAAAGTGTAAGGAATGCGGAATGTGCGCAAATGCCTGCCCTTACAATGCTATCGTTCATCTGGAGAGACCTTGTAAGAAGGCTTGTCCTGTAGGAGCTATCACCTATGATGAGTACGGCTACTGCAAGATAGATGAGGATAAGTGCATCCAGTGTGGTCACTGCATCCACAGCTGTCCTTTCGCAGCTATCGGAAGTAAGACCTTCCTTGTAGACATCATCAAGGAGATCAAGGCAGGAAAAGAAGTTATCGCAATGTGCGCACCTGCTACAGAGGGCCAGTTTGGTGAGGACATCTCCATGGGCTCCATAAGAGAAGGTCTTAAGAAGATCGGCTTTGCAGACATGGTTGAGGTCGGACTTGGCGGAGACATGACAGCAGCCTATGAGTCAGCTGAGTGGTCAGAGGCCTATAAAGAGGGCAGAAAGATGACAACTTCATGCTGCCCGGCCTTTATCAATATGCTTAAGAAGCACTTCCCTGAGCAGTATGAGAAGAACATGTCTTCAACCGTATCACCAATGTGTGCTATCTCAAGATACTTAAAGGCCACAAGACCCGGATGTGTAACAGTATTTATCGGACCTTGCATCGCTAAAAAGTCTGAGGCACAGGATAAATCAGTTCCAAACAATGCAGATTATGTTGTGACCTACGGAGAGCTCAGAGCTTTAATGAGATCAAAGGATGTTAAGTTTGAGCCCGTTCCTGAAGGCTATCAGGAATCATCTATCTGGGGCAAGAGATTTGCAGCCAGCGGCGGAGTTGCCAATGCTGTTATTGAATGCATGCAGGAGAGAGGTGAAGATACTTCATCCCTTAAGCTCCTCAGGGCAGCAGGCGGACTTGAATGTAAAAAGGCCCTTACACTTCTTAAGATGGACAGACTCCCTGAGGACTTCATCGAGGGTATGGTTTGTCCGGGAGGATGCGTCGGCGGACCTTCAAGACATAAGAATATCAATGATATAAATAAAGCCAGAGAGTCCCTGCTTTCAAAGGCTGATGACAGAAAGGTTCTGGAAAACCTTAAGAACTATCCTATGGATAAGTTCTCAATGCACAGAGATGGACACATGTAAACCGGATTTGGATTCACTTAAAGTGAGGCGAATATGGTACTTCTTGATCTGTTTCGGAATAATCGTGATAAGCGGTATAAGACAATGGTAATCATCAACTTTTTTGTAGTGATGTTTACGTCCTGTTACATAATCAGGTATCACAATAAGCTGCTGACTATGGGCAGTAACCTGAGCCTTGGATTGGAAGGGCTGATCTATGCTTTGCGTTATTTACCGCTTATGATAGTTGCTGCTGTTGGCGGAGCGATTCCGGCTATGATGAGCGTGGTCATTGTATTTGTCCATAATTCCATTGTCTATGGCAGCTTTTCATACCTTACCTTTGTTTATCTTCTGGTGGCCTGTGTAATCGACCTTATAGCCAGGAGAAGATGGTTTGCAAAGTGGTATATGGTTCCTGTGGCAACCATACTTATGCAAGGACTGGTTGGAGCTTTTTGGGGCTTCATCCTTCTATTGCTTAGTGATTATGGTATTTATACCATTTCCTATAAGCAGATCATATTATTTTTCTTTAATGAGATGCCCGGTTGTTTTCTGGGATGTCTATTCATCTATCTGATCTATAAGTACGTTCCCGGAGATATCCTGACCTACTCCGGGAATGGAAAATACTATGTGAAGTCTTACCTTCTTACCGAAGACGAGAAGTATGTGGTGGAAGGCAAGTCCCGCATAGGCAATGTTGTTATGAGAATAATTGTCCTTGAGGCACTTATCATCGGAATCTTTGCGGAGATCGCATCCAATACACTTATTCCAACACTTCAAAAATATGATACAGTAAGTGCCCCGGCCCAGAGGTCTGTTTACAGGAAGGTATACAGCACTGACAGGGTTGAAACCCTTGTGAGCCAGAGCCTTTTAGCAGAGTCACAGGAGGAAACCAGCCATTTCAGCAACATGCTGACAGGTGATGCAAGAAGCATTGTAAGTATTAAATTCGGCATCCGTCTGGCAATGCTTATCTCGACGATTCTTATTCCGCTTTCTATCTTTACAAACAGATATGCACAAAAACGAATTGCCAAACCCATAAGACTATTGTCCAAGGCTATGTCGGATATCTACAATGCAGCCGACTTGTCTTTAAGCTCCAGTGTCACGGGAGTTCACGACCTGGATATCAGGACAGGAGATGAGATAGAAGAACTCTATCACTCTGTGGATCTTACGGTATACAGGCTTGTGGAGTACATTGATCTGGTAAGGACCAGACAGAATATTGAGGATCAGCTTGAAATAGCAAAATCCGCCAATGAAGCCAAGTCCAGATTCCTTTCCAATATCTCTCACGAGATCAGAACGCCTATCAACGCGGTCCTTGGTTTTGATGAGATGATCATCAGAGAGAGTAAGGATAAAGAGATTCTTGGCTATGCCAGAGATATCCAGAATTCGGGAAGAACTCTTTTGGCCCTGATAAATGATATCCTTGATTTCTCAAAGATCGAGGCGGGCAAGATGGAGATCGTTCCTGTGGAGTATGAGTTTGGCTCCCTTATGAACGATATCGTCAATATGTCTGAGGTGAGGGCTAAGGAAAAGAACCTTAAGCTGAATGTAAATGTTAATGAGAAGATCCCTCATATCCTCTTTGGAGACGAGATCAGAATAAAGCAGTGTATCATCAACATAATCACTAATGCTGTAAAGTACACAGAGACAGGATCAGTGGATCTGGATGTGGATTACGAGGAAGTAGAGCAGGAGTCTTTGGATGAGATTCCACAGGATCAGGTTATCATCCGGATGGCTGTAACGGATACAGGAATCGGAATCAGGGAGGAGGATATGGATAAGCTTACCTCCGCCTTCGAGAGAATTGATCTTCAAAGGAACAGGACCATCGAAGGAACCGGTCTTGGAATTAGCATTGTTACCAGCCTTCTTGGCATGATGGATTCCAAGCTGGAAGTTTCCAGCGAATATGGAAAGGGGAGCAAATTCTCTTTTGCCATAAAACAGAACGTAGTGGACTGGGAGCCAATTGGTGACTTTGCAAGGAAGGTAAAAGAGTCCTTTGAGGAAGTGGGAGGCTACAGAGAATCCTTCCACGCTCCTGAAGCCAAGATACTGGTGGTTGATGATACCAGGACTAACCTTACAGTAATAGAGGGACTTCTTAAGCAGACCCAGATTGATATTGATACCGCCACCAGTGGCATGGAAGCCATTGAGAAGGTTAAACACAGTAAGTACAACATCATATTCCTAGACCACAGAATGCCTGAAATGGATGGTATTCAGACTTTCCATGCCATGGAGGAGCTGGAAGAGAACCTGAATAAGGATGTACCGGTGATTGCCCTTACAGCCAATGCTATCTCAGGTTCAAGAGAAATGTATGTGAAGGAAGGCTTTACAAACTATATGTCAAAGCCCGTTGAACCTGCAAAGCTTGAGGAGATGATCCTTTTCTATCTTCCTAAAGAACTTGTTCAGCGCCCGGGAGATGAAGGCTATGTGGACGGAGATGATAAGGGAGACGATGAGGAGAAGGCTGTTCTTCACGAACTTTTGCAGATAAAGACTATTGATGTTCACGCAGCCATTGAAAGGTGCGGATCCGCTGTGGCTGCTAAGCAGGTAATGAAGGACTTCTGGATGGCAATTGACGAGAGGTCCGGGCTTATTCAGAAGTATGAGCAGGAGAAGAATATAAAGGATTACACTATCTACGTTCATGGCCTTAAGAGCTCTGCAAAGGCAGTTGGTGCTCTTGAACTTTCCGAGATGGCAGAGTATCTGGAGAGCTGCGGAAATAATGGCAAGGCGGATGAGATTGAAAAGCTGACTCCGGATCTTTTAGAGCAGTACAGAAGCTATATAAAGAGACTTCAGCCCCTGTTTGAAGAAGATGAGGCAGATAAACCTATGATAGATCCAGAGGAACTTGAGGGTGCTTTTGCATCAATAAAAGAATTTGTGTCCGCATCATATTTCGACAGTGCAGACGATATCATGGAAATGCTTGATGGTTATGCTATTCCACAGGAATACAGAGAGAAATATCATCAGGTCAAAAAACTTCTGGCGGCAGTTGACAGAGACGGACTTTTGACTGTACTGTAAAATAGACACAGTATGAAAGGCGGAATTATGGATAAAAGAGTTTTACTGATCGGTATACAGAAGAGCTTCATGGTTAATGCCATTGTAGTGGGCTTGCAGAAAGAGGATTACGAAGTGATCAGAGTGGAGCCCTCTCCAAGTGCTATTGAAGCTATTGCCGATAAGCCCGATATTTATGTGCTCTATCTTGGGGATCTTACTTCAGAATACTCACCAGTTTTTGAGTACCTCAATGAACAGATCGATTCAGAAAGATTCCTTCTCTATCTCATTGGAAACAATGAAGAACTTACGCTTGCCACATTATATATTGGCAAGGAAAAGATCCAGGAAACTTATTTAAGGCCGTTGGATGTTAAGCTTTTGGCTGGACATCTCAACACGGCTGTGAACTATAGTGCAGTTGATGAGAGCCTTAGAAGGAAGATTCTTATCATTGATGATGATGGTGCTATGCTCAGGATGATGAAGACCTGGCTTTCGGTCAAGTATCATGTCTATATGGCAAGTTCCGGTAAGATAGCCCTTACCTTCCTTGCCCAGAACCCTGTTGATCTGGTGCTTTTAGACTATGAGATGCCGGTAATGAGCGGACCTGACGTGTTAAAAGAAATAAGGAATACCCAGAAGATCAAGGACACACCTGTCATCTTCCTTACAGCAAAGGATGACAAGGAAAGTGTCATGAAGGTAGTTGGCCTTAAACCGGCTAAGTACCTTTTAAAATCTATGCCCAAGGACAAGCTTATCGCGGCTATAGATGACTTCTTTGGAATTGAAGAATAAACATAAACAGGAAGGTGTAAATATATGATTTCCAAGCTGATAGACAAGATTGAAAAGACCGGAGCCCCGATAGTTGTGGGCCTTGACCCCAAACTGGACTTTATTCCTGATAAGGTTAAGGAAAAGTGCTTTGAGGAGAAGGGAAGGAATCCGGAAGGGGCAGCAGAGGCTTTTTGGCAGTTCAACAAGGAGATAATTGATAATATCGCAGATATCGTTCCGGCAGTTAAGCCTCAGATAGCTATGTATGAGGAGCTTGGAATACCGGGACTTATAACCTTTAAAAAGACTGTAGATTACGCAAAAGAAAAGGGACTTATAGTAATAGGCGATGTCAAGAGAGGCGATATAGGATCTACTTCAGAATCCTATGCTGTGGGACATCTGGGAAGCGTTCAGATCGGCGATAGCTCTTTTGCCGGATTTGATGAGGACTTTGCTACAGTAAACCCTTACCTTGGTTCTGACGGAGTAAAGCCCTTTATAAATGTATGTAACAAGAATGACAGAGGTATCTTTGTTCTGGTAAAGACTTCAAACCCTTCAAGTGGTGAATTCCAGGACAGACTTATTGATGGAAGACCACTTTACGAGATAGTTGGTGAGCAGGTTGAGAAGTGGGGAATGGATTCCATGGATGGAGCCTACAGTAATGTGGGAGCTGTTGTTGGCGCAACTTATCCGGAGATGGGCAAGATCCTCAGGGACATAATGCCTCATGCATATATTCTCGTTCCCGGCTATGGCGCCCAGGGCGGAAAGGGAAAAGACCTTGTTCACTTCTTTAACAGTGATGGACTTGGAGCGATAGTAAACTCCTCAAGGGGCATAATTGCTGCATGGAAGAGTGATTCCTACAAGCAGTTTGCTGATGGAAAAGTCGGTGAAGCAGCAAGAGCCGCAGCCCTTGATATGAAAGAAGATATAGCAAAAGCACTCTCAAAGTAATATTTTTTGGAATTTTTATAAACAAATTCACGTTAAACGTGATAACATTGATATATACAAAAAGATGAGGAGGAGGCTATGCGATACGTAGAAACCAGTCATATTAAGATTGCTGACGTAGAAGCCAGACTGGACGGCGCAAATCAGCTGATCGATGATTACATCTTCGATTGTGGCCTTAAGGAGAAGGAAGCTCTTCGGCTAAGACTTCTCTCAGAAGAGGTTTTAAGACTTGCTAAGTCTATCATTGGCCATGGAATTATGGATTTCTGGCTGGAGGGTAATTCAAGAGTAACTCGAATTCACCTGTTATCAGATAACCACATGGATAAGGAGAAGCAGCAGGAGCTTATTTCTGTATCTTCTACCGGAACCAATTCCAGCGAAGAAGGATTCTTTGGTATATTAAAATCAATGTTCTCCATGCAGGGGCTGGAGGAAGATACCTGGTCACTTAAAGAGTATCAGGCCAAGATAATGGAAAAGAGAGCGAGCGACAAGTACTCTCAGGAAGCCTGGGATGATCTGGAGAGATCACTGGTAGCGAATCTTGCGGACAACATTGAAGTCAGTGTTAATAAGAACGAAGTCAGCATGGTGGTGACTAAGGATTTCTCAGAGGCTCTCAGCACTGTTGGATCAAGAGTTCCTGAGATTACCACTCAGTTCACTTTTGTTGACAGCGACAAGATTAAGGATGATAAGATCTACGCTAAGGCAGATGAGCTTATAGCAGATCTTGGACTTACTCCCAAGGATGCAGTCCATATGAAGCTTCTCTTTGAAGAGACAGTTGGAATGCTCAAGGCTCTTACAGCTGATTACCACGCAGCAATCTGGTTTGAAAAATATAAACATGAGTGCTGCATTAGGGTAACAGGTAAGACAGAGATGAGCCAGGATAAGAAGGAAGGACTCCTTGATGTAGCTTCTCAGAAGGGTAATACCCTTGTTAAGGGCTTCATGGATAAGGTGGCAGATGTCATCGAAAACGGACTTCTTAATTATAACAACGTAATGAAACTCCAGCAGGAGTACGGCGGCGGAGCAGTTAATTACGGAACAATGGGTATGTACAATGGTATCGAGGGCATGGCAGATGCCGGAATCATGTGGTCCTTGTACGAGTATAAGGATGCACTTAAAGATGCCAAGGACGATCAGGAGCATGCACAGGCTGCCTGGGATGAACTGGAGAAATCCATTGTTGCAAGCCTGGCAAAGGATGTTCTTGTAGGAGTTAAAGGAAATCGACTTGATATAACTATTGTCTGTGATATAAAATAATACTAAGAGAGGTGGATGAAATGACTATCAACAAAACAGCAAACGGAAAAGAGCTTGTTATCGCACTGGAAGGAAGACTGGACACAACAACAGCACCACAGCTTGATGAAGAGCTTAAGACAGCACTTAACGGAATTGAGGATCTTAAGTTTGATTTCTCAAAGCTTGAGTACATTTCTTCTGCTGGACTTCGTGTTCTGCTTTCAGCTCAGAAGGTTATGAACAAGCAGGGTTCAATGGTGATCAAGAATGTTAACGAAGAGATCCACGAGATCTTTGAGGTAACCGGATTCGTTGATATCCTCACAATTGAATAATTAACAAAAAGAGATCCTCCGTTAGCCAAAAGCTATCGGAGGATTTTTTATAGTCCTTTATAGTCCTTTATAGGCTTTAGTAAGATACAGGGACAAGATTACAAGTCCCAGAGTCTCTGTCACGTGGTAAATAAGTGACGTCCATACAATTCCGATTTCTCTTCCCATCAGATACACCGTCTGCATCTGAAGAACCCCGAAGGATAAAAGAAATAACAGAAGAATAATAAGAGATGAAATCTTTAAGTACTTATCGTTTAGAAAGATTCCTGTCATGACCACTCCAAGCAGGATTGCAGCCAGGATCTCCATGTACTTAAAACCGTGAGTCATGTTGTAGAGCATAACGAAAGTGCCGTCGCTCATTCCCGAGTTGGCTGAGAGAGCATCCATAAGCATTGCTATGAACCGCCTGTACATTATGGAAGTGAAGTTATAGATAAGCTCAGCTCCAATAAAGATAACAGCCCAAAGCTGAAGGAGTCTGTTTACAGAGGAAACAGAAAGGGATGCTATCTTGTCCTTAAGGTATTCCTTTTGAAGCTCTCCAAATCCCTGCTGGTCCTCTTTGGGGACCAGCTTCATGTAGTGATTTAGCTTTTGCCAGGAAAAATAGAATATTACTGCCACCAGGATTATCTGGAGCGCAGATATGACAAGCTGTGAACGCCATAAATAAATATCCAGCATGTCAGGAGTGGCGGAACTGGTCTTTTGAAGGATTATCCTTAAGAGACCTTCGCAGAAAGCTGCCACAATTTTAACTACTGCAACCTTTAATATGGAGCTGGACAGAATGTGTTTTTCTACGCTTATATACAAGAGTTAATGCCCCTTTTTCTTAGTGTTCGTATAAATCTTTGTACATTTAGAATATCATAAACTAATTATAAACGAAAAGTTATAAAAGTTTAATGATTAGACCGTACATATAGCGGCGGTTTGATGATATTGTAGTTATTGAACAATGAAATAAAATTACAGTTTGGAGGGGAATAAGATGAAGAACACATTTTGGCTGCGAATCAGTGCAATACTTCTTTCAATCTGCACCGTTCTGTCAGGTGTGACGGCATTTGATATCATCAGAGCCTATGCAGGGGAAGATGAAACACATGCAACGGGGCTGATCGTCCCGGAAGATCCTGATGATTATCACACTGATCCGGTATTTCCGGACAATCCGGATCCTCCAGAGCCGGATCCTTTTGATTACAATCTTGTATGCTATACCCCCAGTATTTCTTTTGGAACAGTTGAGGCAGGCAGTATTGTTCCTGCGAAGCAGTTTTCAATCGTAAATGTGGGTAACACCTCTTTTCCGCTTACATGGGCAGAGGTGGATGAATATACAGCCTTTGATATTGGCTATATTACCCCAAGCCTTGATATGGATCCGGGAGATTCAGTGACCTTTTCTGTTTCACCCAGAGAAAATCTTCAGCCGGGAACATATTTGGGAAGCTATACCTTCTATTCAGCCAACGACATAAGGATGCACCATACTGCTATTGTGAACCTGTCAATAACTGTTCAGGACACAACACCTTACATCACCAGTGTGGATATTATTCCGGGTTCCATTACGCTTCCTGTGGGAAAGAGCTATAACTTTGATGTGTCCGTTCAGGGCGGAAATGGCTATGATCCTACAGTTTCCTGGTCACTTTCAGGTAATCAGAGCGCAAATACTACTATTGATTCAAATGGTACACTGAGTATTTCTCCAAATGAGACTGCTTCATCCTTTGCAGTAATAGCAACCTCTCGTCAGGATCCTTCCATGGCAGATGCGGCGTCGGTTTCTGTTACGTCAGTTGACTACATGATCAGCGTAAAGGGTGATCCTACAGATGGTGGAGCTGTAGCCGGTGGCGGCGCTGTAAGAAGCGGTGGAAGCTGCACTGTATCGGCGTCTCCGAACAATAACTATGCATTCCTTGGCTGGTATGAGGGAGGAAACCTTATTTCCAACAGCGGTCAGCTAAGGCTTGACAATATCTCAAGTGACAGGAATCTGGTGGCGAAATTCCAGAGACAGACCTGCTATGTAAGGACCAGTGTCAACAATGGTGATGCAGGAACCATCACAGACAGTCAGTCGGTAGCCTACGGCGGAAGCATGACAATTACTGCCAAGGCAAGGGATGGCTATGAATTTGCCGGGTTTGTTGAGAATAACAGTACAATCAGCAATTCCTCCTCTATACAGATCAATAATATAACCACAGACAGAAACATCGTCGCAGTGTTTAACAGAGCTAAGTGCAACGTAAATGTTTCGGTATATCCTCAGGATACAGGTAAGTACGAGGGTGCAGGAAATTACAATAAGGGCACACAGGTTGACCTCACAGCTCAGGCCTATGACGGCTATGAATTTGCCGGATGGTCTATAAACGGTCAGATTGTTTCTACCGACACCAAGTACACCATAAAAGAGATCAGAAACGACGTTAATGTGGTTGCTAATTTCAGAAAGAAGAATGCAAACACCTACAAAATTCTTTCCGGAATTGCAACAGTAGGAGGAAGTATTACTCCAAGCGGAGATTATGTGATCACAGAGGGTGGAAGCGTTACCTACAACATCGTTCCTCAGGCTGATTACAACATTAGTGCCGTAGTAGTTGATGGAAAGAATATCGGAGCAGTATCAAGCTATACTTTCAACAACGTAAAGGGTGCACATACCATCGCCGCCAGCTTCGAGAGAAAACCTCAGCCGGCACCTGCAAAGGATAATACTTCTACAAAGAATAATACCGGTTCCAATACCAGTGTTCCGGCAGCTCAGAAGAAGGATACATCAGAGGATCAGAAGAAGACTGAGTACAATACAGATACTGCAGCGCAGGGTGCTATTCCTGAACAGAATATAGTTGAAACCGAAATCCCAACAGAGGTCACTGAGCTTGAGGGAGAGGAATATGAGGATGACAACTTTATTCCTGCAACTGAGATCACTACGGATAATACACCGGTATACACCGGAGGCGTAATGGCTAAGCACGATCTTGACGAGGATACTTTAAGGATACTTGTCAATGACAACGCAGTTATGCCAATGCTCAAGGAAGCCTTTGAAGATGGAACACTTCAGATCACGGTCAACAATTCCTATGCAGAGGATAAGCAGGAAACAGCCGTGACATTGTACCACAGCCAGCCTACTCTTATTAACTTCGAGGATGTAGTGTTCGAGACTCTCACACCTGATGAGAAGATGGATGTGCTTAAAGGAAAGCCTATATCCTTCAACATTGATATCACGGAGAATACAGCTACTGTTGATGAGAGCACCAAGAAGCTGATGCAGAAGAAGGTTGGGTATAAGCCTGTCAGCTACTTTGATTTTCTGATAATGAAGACCAGTGGAGGCACTACTACAGTTATTGATAATACTGCAGCAGAGCTGGAAGTAGTTGTTCCGATCCCTGATGAATATAAGAAGCCAGGAAGGAAGTTCTTTGTAATCAGAAATCATAACGGAGTAGTGGATGTTCTGGATGATATCGGAAGTGATCCCAATACCGTTACCTTCAAAACAGACAGATTTTCCGAGTATGCAATAGCTTACGAGGCTATCAACATAAATAAGCTTGTTTTGAGGATTTTGATCATATCATTTGTTTCGCTGATACTTGCAATAATTTGTTTCGTAAATCTTGTAAAATACAAGAGAAATGAAAGAAGAGCAAGGCGAAAAATATGATATAATAACTATGTGTTTACTATTTATTGACTGAATAAAGTATGAAAGGAAGGACAACAGGATGAGTTTGCAGTTTGCTAAGGGACAGGTTATTTTCCGTGAGGGAGATAACGGAGAGAGCTTTTTTGTAGTGGACAAGGGGTCTGTTGGTATCTACACAAATTATGAGACAGATAGCCAGCAGAAACTCACAGAAGTTAAGGAAGGCCATATCTTTGGTGAGATGGCACTGGTTGATGCATTCCCAAGAAGTGCCACAGCTGTAGCTTCAGAGGATACAGAGCTGTCTGAGTTTAAGCTTGACGAAGTAAAGGGATTTTTTGAGAACAACCCTGATAAGATCAAGCTGATCCTTACTGAGCTTGCCGGAAATCTTTCCAGACTTACCGGAGAATATAATGAGGTTTGTTCTACTATTAAGGAGCTTTACCCTGCTAATGAGGAGCGTAAGCCTTCATTGGCTGACAAGATCAAGAAGATCGTTGCCAACTATGAGCTTATGAGCAAGTCAAATCAGCCTAGTGCTGAGTTCCTTCGTGAGACCGGGCAGTCAGGACACAAGGATGGCTTTGCTAAGAAGGTTGAGAAGTATAAGAAAGGTACAGTTATCTTCAGAGAAGGTGAGATGGGAAGATGCATGTATGACATCCACTATGGAACCATCGGCATCTATACTGATTATGGAACACCAAAGGAGAAGTGCCTTACAACTCTTTATGCCGACAAGTTCTTCGGAGAAGTTGGTATGCTTGGAAATGAGCCAAGAACTGCCACTGCTGTAGCATTGGAAGACAATACAATGCTCGAAGCAATTTATACAGATGATTTTGAGGAATTGTTCCAGAAGAATCCTGCAAAGATCGAGATGATCCTTAAGCACCTTTCCTTCAGGATCAGAAGACTTACATATGAGTATGTAAATGCCTGCAAGCTGGTTTATGACGCTGCTCAGGCTGAACTTAAGCAGTCTGTAAATGATGAGATCAAGAAGAAGGCACAGGAATACTCATCAAAACTTTACGATTAAAAACTGTTGCCCGCTCTTCGAAAATGGAGAGCGGGCAAATTTGTACAGACAAAAGCCCTTTTGGAGGATTGCCAATGCCTGATTCGTCCGCTCTTATTCAGCAGAATATCATTCTGAACATGTCAGAGGGGGTTATGTCAATTGGTTTTGACGGCGTAATTTCTTTCTGTAATCCATCTGCGCTTTCAATACTAGGATTTGAAAGGGAAGAGGTTGAGGGGAAAAAGTTTGCTGCCTGCTTCTTTGACAGTGAGGACAACGACGAGTTTACCCAGACTATCCTGGATGCGGTCTATGACAGGGAACATACCCATGAAAAGATCGTGCCTTATAAGTGTGGAGATAAGGTTAGGCAGCTTAGAGTTGTAACCTCCTTCCTTCAGGAAGCAGGAAAAAAGGTCGGGATAATAGCAGTATTCAACGACCTTAGCGAGCTCATGGACCTCAGGGATGCTGTGAAGTCCATGGAAAAGATACAGGCCCTGAATAAACAGCTTGAGCTTAGAAATAAGCTTCTTAACGAGACTTTTGGACGATTCCTCTCAGACGATATCGTGAAGCAGCTTCTTGATACACCCGATGGTCTTTCACTTGGTGGCAAAAAGAAGAATCTCACCATTCTTATGAGCGACCTGCGAGGCTTTACAGCTATGAGTGAGAGGATGGATCCGGCAGAGCTTATTACAATGCTGAACCATTATCTTGGCGAGATGACTGAAGCTATCCAGAAACGTGGCGGAACCATAATTGAGTTTATGGGAGATGGTATCTTTGCCATATTTGGTGCGCCTCTTGATTCCAAGACCCATGCATCCGACGCTGTTGCTGCAGCCATCGACATGCAGGCAAGAATGGATTCCATCAACAGGTGGAACCTGGACCATGGATACTCTGTTCTTGAGATGGGCATAGGGATTAATACCGGTGAAGTTATTGTAGGAAATATTGGCTCCGAGAAGAGGACCAAGTACGGCGTTGTTGGAAGCAACGTAAACCTGACAGGAAGAGTTGAGAGTTACACAATAAACGGTCAGATCCTTATTTCCTCCAGTACCAGAGCGGCTGTGAACAGTGATCTTACTGTGGCAAAAGAGATAGTGGTGCGTCCTAAGGGCGTTGAAACAGATATAACCCTCACTCAGGTAACCGGAATAGGTGAACCCTATAACATTTCCGTTGATGTTAAGAGTACCATGCCAAATAAGCTTGAGCAGGTGATCCCTGTTACTTTCCACAAGCTGGACGGAAAGCATGCAGATGCCACAAATCTGTATGCTGGAATTACTTCTATTGCCAGTGATATGGCGGTGATCGACACTCAGGCAAAGCTTGAAATATACGACAATATACAGATAGATGCAGGAGGAAAGCTTTACTGCAAGGTTCTTGAGAAGACCGATGAAGGATATCTTCTTCACTTTACAGCTGTACCATCAGGCTATAAAGAGTGGAGAAAGAAGGTTGGACTATGAAGATTTCTTTTGATCTGGATGAAGTTCTTTTCGTTAATGAAGACACCTATGAGGTTGAGCCGGAACTGAGATTTCCCTTGAACAAGATGTTCCCGGAGCGGCTTCGAAAGGGGACTCCGGAACTTATAAATGAGCTCCAGAGAAGGGGATTTGAGGTTTGGGTCTACACCTCATCCTTCAGATCCGAGGCATACATAAAGGCTTTGTTCAGAAATTATGGAGTAAAATTTGACAGCATAGTAAATGGGCACAGGCATAAAAAAGAAGTCCAGGGAAACAGAGAGGCGACTCTTCCTCAGAAAATGCCTTCTCACTACAGGATCTCTCTTCACATTGATGACGAGGAGATTGTAGTGAAAAATGCCAGACAGTATGGTTACAGGGTTTTGCAGGTCTGCGAGCCTGATGAACACTGGGCAGAAAAGATAATCAACGAAGCAGAGCGCATTAGAAAATTAGAAGAGGGCTAAATATGGCAGCAAGGACGGAACTTTTTAAAAGAATACTGGAAGATGTAGAGAGATATAACGGACTTCATGAGACTGTCAAAGCAGGCTTTTTTGAGAGGCTTTTTACGCATCATCTTTCTCCGGACGACATGCATCCCAATCCTGATGATGAATTCTCCATGGCCAATATTGGCCCTAATGAGAAGATCATACAGAAGTACTGTCAGGAGGCGGTGGAATGCCTGAGGGAAGGTAATAATTCCGGAATCTATCCTGAACCTATCATCGTTGAGAAGATGAAGGTTGGTGGATTTATGATAATAAACGGACACCACAGATGGGCCGGCGCTGTTAAAGCACAGGTCAAGAAGGTCAGGGTGGCCATTGTTAATCCCAGACAGAGTGTTATTGATTCCTGATATTTCTTTTTATGAAAAGAGGGTTTGATTATGGGAAAAGAGTTTACCCAGGATGAGCTAAATAAGAGAATGGACTTTGTGGAATCCTTATTTGAGAAATATGGGGCAAAGCCCCAGGAACTGAATGAAAAGCAAAGGGAAAAATTTGGGCAAAGAAGGATCTTCAAGCATGAGGACAGTTTCTTTCGCGTTGATAACATGCAGTTCCAGGAGGGTGAAAAGCCCTTCATTGTCATTAGCTGTACTGACGATGAAAAATATGCCAGCGTAGGTATGCTGGATGATATAGACGCACTTGAGGCGGATGTTGCAGACGAGGAACTTGAAAAGGCTGTTCGTTATGCTTTTGGGGTAGAACCTTATCCGGAAGATTATTCTTCAAATAAATAGAATAATTTGTTATACTCTTTTAGAGAATTGAAAGGAGTGTGAGGGGTATGGAAAGGTACAAAGAAGAATTTATCGAGTTCATGGTGGACAGCAATGTTCTTAAATTTGGAGAATTCACACTTAAGAGTGGCAGAAAGTCTCCATTTTTCATGAATGCAGGAGCCTATGTGACAGGTTCACAGCTTCGTAAGCTTGGAAATTATTATGCGAGAGCAATCCATGATACATTTGGACTGGAGTTTGACGTTCTCTTCGGACCTGCTTATAAGGGCATCCCTCTTTCTGTAGTTACCAGCGTAGCTATAAGCGAGCTCTATGGCAGAGAGATCAGATACTGCTCTAATAGAAAAGAGATCAAGGACCACGGGGACAAGGGAATCCTTCTTGGAAGTAAGCTCCGTGACGGCGACAGAGTCCTTATCATAGAGGATGTTACCACATCAGGTAAGTCCATCGAGGAGACAGTGCCTATCATTCAGGCTCAGGCAGACTGTGATATTGTAGGCCTTATGGTTTCCCTGAACAGACAGGAAAAGGGTCAGGATTCAGACCAGAGCGCTTTGGATGAGATCAAGGACAGATATGGTTTTGGCGCACATGCCATCGTTACCATGGAGGATGTTGTAAATTATCTGTACAACAGACCAATTGATGGTGAAGTTCTTTTGACAAAAGAGATAAAGAAATCAATCGACGAGTACTACGCAGAGTACGGCGCTAAATAATAAGGCTATTTGGAGGGTACAATGAACGAAAAGACATATAAGACAATGGGCGGAGCCGGAGCTCTTAATATAGCATTCGGAGTTATTGCTATAGTTGCAGGAATTTCAATGGGAGTACTTCTTATCATTAGCGGAGGAAAGCTCCTTTCCGGCAGGAAGAATATTATCATCTAATGAAAAAATCAGGAATAAGATTCAAAATTAAAAAATTAGAACCGGTCAGAGACCGATATATGTTCACTGACAACAGACATCCCGAGAAGGGCATAATGTCAGCAATTTTGGGAGTGATCTCAGTGAGTGCCCTGATCGCCGCTGTAGTATTTACCTACAGAGACGGGGGTCAGGCACAGATAAAATACGCCGCAGCGGCTTTAGTTGCGGCCATTTTTTCTGTTGTGGGATTTGTTCTCGGAATTATGTCAAGATTTGAACGGGATATTTTTAAGCTTTTCCCTAATCTGGGTATAGTGCTGAATCTTCTTTCTATTATATTTGTGGTTTTTATCCTGGTTTTGGGATTGACGTGAAAGAAATGTTAAATCTTTGGTAATTTTATAGAACAATATTTTGTATTGTGTTATGATATCTGCGACAAGATGTGGTTGATACAGAGCCAAGCGAATACATATTTAAATACAGATATCATGCTTGCATGTATAGATGTATTTAAATATGTATTCATTTGGCGGATATCCGACAACGAGGAAATGCTTGCATTTCCGAGTCTTGGCTCTGCGATAGATACAAGGGAGGAAGCATGGCTAAAGTAGGAATAGTAATGGGCAGCGATTCAGATATGCCGGTTATGAGCAAAGCTGCTGAGATACTTGATCAGTTTGGCATCTCTTATGAGATGAGGATCATATCTGCCCACAGGGAACCCGATGAATTCTTTGAGTATGCGAAGACCGCTGAGGAGAAGGGCTTTAAGGTGATCATTGCCGGTGCCGGAATGGCAGCTCATCTTCCTGGAATGTGCGCAGCAATATTCCCTATGCCGGTTATCGGTATTCCTATGCATACCACGTCTCTTGGAGGACGTGATTCTTTATATAGTATAGTACAGATGCCTTCAGGCATACCTGTTGCTACAGTTGCCATTAATGGCGGCGCCAATGCCGGACTTTTGGCAGCGAAGATACTTGCTACAAGTGACAACGAGCTTCTTCAAAAGCTTAAGGATTACAGTGCTTCCTTGAAGGATGCTGTAGTGGCTAAGGACAAGAAGCTTCAGGAAGTTGGATACAAGAATTATTAATAAGGAGAGCGTATGGCACTGGATTACAGAACAGCCGGCGTCGATATCGAGGCTGGGTACAAGTCGGTAGAACTGATCAAAGGCTATGTTAAGGAGACCATGAGACCTGAGGTTTTGGGTGGTCTTGGTGGATTCTCGGGAGCCTTTTCAATGAAGGGTATAAAGGACATGGAGGATCCGGTTCTTTTATCCGGAACTGATGGCGTAGGAACCAAGATTAAACTGGCATTCCTTTTGGATAAGCACGACACTATAGGAGTCGATGCTGTTGCCATGTGCGTAAATGATGTGGCCTGTGCAGGCGGAGAGCCACTTTTCTTTTTAGACTACATTGCCTGCGGAAGAAATATCCCTGAGAAGATAGCAGCTATCGTAAAGGGTGTTGCCGAGGGGTGTAAGCAGTCTGACTGTGCTCTTATTGGCGGTGAGACAGCTGAGCATCCGGGACTTATGCCTGAAGATGAGTATGATGTTGCCGGATTTACAGTAGGTGTCGTTGATCGCAAGGATATGATAGACGGCAGCAATATAAAGGCCGGAGATGTACTTATCGGTGTAGCTTCAACCGGAGTACACAGCAATGGATTTTCACTGGTTCGCAAGGTTTTCGACATGACTAAGGAGAGCCTTGAGACCTACTATGATGAGCTGGGAATGACTCTTGGAGAGTGTCTTTTAACACCAACCAGGATTTATGTAAAGATGATGAAGTCCATCAAGAATGCGGGAGTTAAGGTAAAGGGCTGCAGCCATATTACAGGCGGCGGATTTTACGAGAATATCCCAAGAATGCTTCCTGATGGAATAAAGGCTGTTGTTAAGAAAGACAGCTATGATATTCCTCCTATCTTCACTCTCATGCAGAAGAAGGGTGGAATTGAAGAGAAGATGATGTACAACACCTATAACATGGGCCTTGGAATGGTCCTTGCTGTTGATAAGGCTGATGTTGACGCTACTCTTAAGGCTATTGAAGCTGCAGGAGACAAGGCGTGGGTAGTAGGAAGCGCCGAGGCAGGCGAAAAGGGTGTTGAACTTGTATGAGAATCGCAGTTCTTGTGTCAGGAGGCGGAACAAACCTTCAGGCAATTATCGATAGTATAAATGAGGGCAGGATCACTAATACTGAGATCTGCCTGGTATACAGTAATAATCCAAAGGCCTATGCCATAGAGAGGGCCAAAAAGGCAGGGATTCCCTATGTGGTGAAGAGCCCAAAGGAATTCGAAAACAGACAGGAGTTTAATGAAGCTCTTTTACAGATCCTTAAGGATGCTGATCCGGATCTGATCGTTCTTGCAGGCTGCCTTGTGGTTATACCAAAGGAAGTTGTAAGGGCCTTCGAGGGCAGGATCATCAACATTCATCCCTCCCTTATTCCTTCTTTTTGCGGAACCGGGTTCTATGGCCTTAAGGTTCATGAGAAGGTTCTTGAGAGGGGCGCGAGAGTGTCCGGAGCTACAGTTCATTTTGTGGATGAGGGGACGGATACGGGACCTATAATACTTCAGAAGCCTGTAATGGTCAGAGATGATGATACTGCTGAGACCCTTCAGAGGCGCATCATGGAGCAGGCTGAGTGGAAGATAATGCCCATGGCTATTGACCTTCTTGCTAACAACAAGGTCAAAGTTGAGGGTAATAAAGTTGTTATTGAAGACTACGATCAGAACATTGTAGATAGCTTATAAAAGTTAAGGGGAATGAAAATGAAAGTATTGATTGTTGGTGGAGGAGGCCGTGAACACGCAATTGCTGAGGCAGTGTCCAGAAGCAGTCGTGTTGACAAGATCTATTGTGCACCTGGAAATGGTGGAATTGCGGAGCTTGCCGAGTGCGTGCCTATAACGCCAATGGAGTTTGATAAGCTGGTTTCTTTTGCAAAAGAAAAAGCTATCGATCTTACAATTATCGGAATGGATGATCCGCTTGTTGGCGGAATCGTTGATGCTTTTGAAGCTGAGGGGCTTAGAGTATTTGGCCCAAGGAAGAATGCAGCTATCCTTGAGGGCTCCAAGGCTTTTTCAAAGGATCTTATGAAAAAGTATGATATTCCTACAGCTGCCTATGAGACTTTTGATGATGCAAAAAAGGCACTGGAATATCTTGAAGGTGCGAAGTTCCCTATCGTACTTAAGGCCGATGGACTTGCCCTTGGTAAGGGAGTTCTTATTTGCCAGGATCTTGAGGAGGCGAAAGCCGGAGTAAAGCAGATTATGGAGGATAAGAAATTCGGTGACGCAGGTAACCACATGGTCATCGAGGAGTTCATGACGGGAAGAGAAGTATCTGTCTTGTCATTTGTTGACGGAAAGACCTATAAGCTCATGTCTTCAGCTCAGGACCACAAGAGAGCAGGAGATGGAGACACAGGACTTAACACCGGTGGAATGGGTAACTTTTCACCAAGTCCATTCTATACAGAGGAAGTTGACAAGTTCTGTCGTGAAAAGATCTTTGGCAAGACTGTGGAAGCTATGGCTAAGGAAGGCAGACAGTTCAAGGGAGTTATCTTCTTTGGGCTGATGCTTACTGAGGATGGACCAAAGGTTCTTGAGTATAATGCAAGATTTGGTGATCCTGAGGCACAGGTTGTACTTCCAAGACTTAAAACTGATATAATAGATGTTTGTGAGGCGTGTATAGATGGTACACTCTCTGACCTTGATCTTGAGTTTGAGGATAAGGCAGCAGTGTGCGTAGTACTTGCCAGCGACGGCTATCCCCTTGCTTACGAGAAGGGCAAGCTCATAAAGGGACTTGAAAACTTCAAGGGCAAGGACGGTTACTATTGCTTCCATGCAGGAACCAAGGCTACAGCCGAGGGAATTGTTACAAATGGTGGAAGAGTGTTGGGAATCACAGCTAAAGGGGACACTTTGAAGGAAGCTCGTGCTAAAGCATACGAGGCCACAGAGTGGGTTGACTTTGAGAATAAGTACATGCGCCATGATATAGGTAAGGCAATTGATGAAACGGAGGAGTAAAATATGAAAAAGACAGGAATGAGATTATTATCCATAGGACTGTCCATGGTGGTCAGCGCTGCAATCTTTATTTCTGCAGGAGTACAGGCATTTGCCTATACTGAGACTACAGGAACAGTATCCTCAGATAATGTTAAGGTAAGATCTTCAGCAAGCACAACAGCTTCACAGGTATCAAGCCTTAAGAACGGTGACAAGATTGACATTGTAGATGAGGCAACAGATGCTTCAGGTTATGTATGGTACAAGATTCGCGTAAACAAGAGCGAATACGGTTATGTAAGAAGTGATCTTGTTTCAAAGTCTGGTGGATCTTCATCAACATCATCTACTACAACAACTAACACAACACAGGCTAATGCAGCAGCTGCTTCACTTCCTGCTACAACTGTTACAGCAACAGAGACAAGAACCGGAACAACACTTGACAACGTTAATGTTCGTCAGGGCGCAGGAACAGCTTATGATGCAGTTGGAAAGGTTGCAAAGGGCGATACAGTAACTATTACAGGTGAGGCCACAGGTACAGATAACAAGACATGGTATCAGGTTAGCTTTGGAAATGACAAACAGGGCTTCATCAGAAGCGATCTTCTTCAGGTAAATGAAGCTGCTCCTGCTGAGAACACCGAGGGTGCAGAAGGCGGAGAAGGCGAAGCAGTAGAAGGTGGCGAAGGCGAGGCTATGGAAGGCGGCGAGGAACAGCAGCAGGAGCAGTCTCAGGCCGGAAGCACAGTTACCAGCGAAGCCGGTGATGGCACATATTCACTCGTTTATATCACTGACGAAGAGGGCACAGGAATCTGGTACCTCTACGATAATGTTGAAGGATACAGAGTAAAGGTTAACGAGCTTATCGAGGCAGCAAAGAGCAGCGATGAGGTTAATAAGCTTGTAAAGACAAACAATAACTATAAAACAGTCCTTATTATTCTTGGAGTCGTTATTGCAGCTCTTATCGTAGGAGTTATTCTTCTGGCGCTTAAGCTTCGTGATTCTCTCTACTATGAGGATGAGGAAGAAGAGGAAGAGTATGATCGCTATTCTCAGTCATCCAGAAGAAGAGCTCGTGATGATGAGGAAGAAGAGGAAGAGGAGCGTCCAAGAAGAAGACCTGCTTCCGAGGAGAGAACCGTAAGACCTGAAAGAGATGCTGAGAGACCTGTAAGATCAAGAAGAGATCAGGAATCTGAGGATAGGCCGGTAAGACAGCGCAGAGCTGAGTATGATGAGGAGAGAGCTCCAAGGAGAAATCCTGAGGAGAGACCTTCAAGACAGAGAGTAAGAGATGATGCAGAGGAAAGAGAAGAGCGTCCTGTAAGAAGATCTTCCTACAGAAATTCAGAGGCTGCTGCTCCTGAAGCACCAAGACGTAAGACAAGAAACTTCGTTGGAGATGAGGACGATTTTGAATTTGAGTTCCTTGATCTTGATGACGATAAATAAGAATTGTTTGCCACCACTAGTTTATAGTGGTGGCAATTTTTAAAAAGGGAGATTTATGAAGCTAATACGACAGTTTATACCATATTACAAACCTTACATCGGAGTATTTCTTTTGGACCTCCTATGTGCATCGATCCTTTCGGTTATTGACCTGGCATTTCCGCAGTTTTTAAGGATACTCAGGGAAACCCTGTTTTTGGAAAGCCCGGAGGTTATTCTTTCAAGGCTCGGGGTGATAGCTCTTTTGCTGATCCTTATGTATGTGGTGAGATTCCTTTGCAGATATTATGTGACCTATCAGGGCCACATGATGGGTGCCAGGATGGAATCCGGTATGAGGAAAGAATTGTTTGACAGGTTCGAGGCCTTTTCTTTTTCCTATTATGACACGCATAATACCGGTGAGATGATGAGCAAGCTGGTGTCAGATCTTTTTGATATTTCTGAGCTGGCTCATCACGGTCCGGAAAATATATTTATTTCTGTGGTGAAGATTGTTGGCTCTTTTATTCTGCTGATGCGGATAAATGTTCCGATGACACTGTGCCTGGTTGCTGTTGTGGCTTGTATGGCTGTCTTTTCTATCAGTCAGAACAGGCGCATGAGAGCTACATTCTCGGACAATCGAAAGAAGATTGCCGGGATCAATTCCTCACTTCAGGATACCCTTGGTGGAATCAGAGTTGTGAAGTCTTTTACCGGTGAGGATATAGAGGCAGAAAAGTTCAACAAATCTAATCTGGCCTTCCTTGATTCCAAGCAGGCCAACTATCGTCAGATGGCACTTTTCTTTTCAGGAAACAATTTCTTTGAAGGGCTGATGTTTGTTACTGTTCTGGTGGCAGGTGGATTCTTTATTGCTAAGGGACAGCTTTCAGCAACTGATCTGGCTATCTATGCTCTTTACATCAACATTTTCATCAATCCGGTCAATGTGCTGGTGGAGTTTACAGAGCAGCTTCAAAAGGGCCTTGCAGGCTTTGAGAGGTTTATGGATGTAATGGAGACCATGCCTGAGATTGTGGATGATCCTGATGCGGGAGAACTTTCCGGTGTGACCGGTGTAATTGATTACAAGAATGTTTCCTTTTCTTATGAAAAGGAGGAGACTGTGCTTAAGGATATAAACCTGCATGTGGAGGCTGGAAAAAGCGTTGCTATTGTGGGACCTTCAGGCGGCGGAAAGACAACACTTTGTTCTCTGCTTCCAAGATTTTACGATGTTACCGGGGGACAGGTGCTCATTGACGGCACGGACATAAGGACTGTTACCCAGAAATCCCTTCGCTCCTTCATCGGTATCGTTCAGCAGGATGTATATCTTTTCAATGGTACGGTAAAAGAAAATATTGCCTACGGAAGACCTGATGCAACCATGGAAGAGATTGTGGAAGCTGCTAAAAATGCAGATCTTCTGGGATTTATTGAGACCCTTCCAAAGGGCTTTGATACAGAGGTTGGAGAGCGCGGAGCAAGACTTTCCGGCGGACAGAAGCAAAGGATTGCTATAGCGAGAGTGTTCCTTAAAAACCCGCCTATTCTGATACTTGATGAGGCAACAAGTGCTCTGGATAATGAGAGTGAGAGATATATTCAGGAGAGCCTGGATCAGCTTGCTGTAGGAAGAACTACAATTACCATTGCCCACCGTTTGTCTACAATTCTTGGGGCAGACGAGATAATTGTTTTGGATGGCGATGGTATCAAGGAACGTGGAACTCACAAGGAGCTTATTAAGCAGGGAGGTCTTTATGAGAAATATTACAGGATGCAGCTTGGAACTGTGTAATAAGGGAAAACGCTCAGCTGGTAGATTTGGTATGCTGGGGGCTATTAGTCTGGCTGCACTTTTAGGACTTACGGGCTGCGGAAAGGCTGGTGCGCCTACCAATGTGAGTGATGATACAGCGATTGATTTGACAAGTGAGTCTGAGAATAGCACTTCTGCCTGGGGTGCTGCAAGCTCACTGCCCTTGAATGTGCTGGATGACAAGTACCGGACTACATATGAGATCTTTGTGTACTCCTTTGCTGACAGCAATGGGGATGGAATTGGTGATCTTGACGGGGTAACACAAAAGCTTGATTACATCAATGACGGAGATGATGCCACGGACACTGATCTTGGCTGTAATGAGATCTGGCTTATGCCTGTGGCACCGTCAACTACTTATCATAAGTATGATGTTTTGGATTATTGCGATATTGATCCTGAGTATGGAACCCTGGAGGATTTTGATGAGCTTGTAGCTGCCTGCCATGACAGGGGCGTCCGGGTCATTGTGGATACGGTGTTCAACCACTCATCTAATCAGCATCTATGGTTTACAGAGGCAGCAGATTATCTTAAGGACCATCCGGGGCTCCAGTCTGAAGACACAGATGCCTGGACAGCGGCTGTGGCTGAGTGCCCATATTTGGATTACTATGTTTATTCGCTAGAAAAGCTAGATGGCTATGAACCGCTTGAAGGAACAGATTATTTCTACGAAGCCAGATTCTGGTCTGGGATGCCTGATCTTAATCTGGATAGCGAAGCGCTTCGTGATGAACTTTCCAAGATTACTCAATTCTGGACAGACCACGGCGTTGATGGATTCAGGCTTGATGCAATAACCTCTTATTACACCGGAGATGATGTTAAGAACATTGAGTTTATGACCTGGCTTAATGAAACAGTTAAGAGTCAGAACCCTGATTCCTATCTTGTAGGAGAAGCTTGGACCAGCTCTGCCACATACTCAAAGTACTACGCGAGCGGAATTGACAGCTTTTTTGATTTTGATTTTGCCGGCAGCGAAGGCATTATTGCTGGCGTTGCCAGAGGAACCACCCCTGCTTCCAGATATGGTGAGGCCTTGGTAAAGAACCAGGAACTTCTTGCCAGTGTCAGCGCAGATGCTATAGATGCACCCTTCTACACCAATCATGACATGGCAAGAAGTGCAGGCTATTACACCGGGAAAAACGCTGAAGATAAGCTTAAGCTGGCGCAAGCCCTGAATTTTCTTATGCCAGGTAATGCATTCATCTACTACGGTGAGGAGCTTGGAATGAAGGGCTCCGGCAAGGATGAGAACAAAAGGGCACCCATGTACTGGACTGCAGGTACAGATAATGTGATGTGCAAAGGCCCAAAGGATATGGACAGCTTCAAAATGAAGTATCCTGCCCTTGATGAACAGGCTAAGGATCCATACTCCATATACAATTACTGAAAGGCTGCAATCAAGCTCAGGAATCTTTATCCTGTCATAGCCCGAGGAAAGACAAAGACCCTTGAAGAGCTGTCAGACAAGGACGTATGCGCCTTCCTCCGTTACACGGACAAAGAGACAGCTAAAGGGTATCTGCAAAGCACCAAGGAAAATGCAGAATCTGCTGTAGCGGATGCGCCAAATGCTGTAAACAAATTTGGACCTCTGGAACTTTTGATTCTGGTGAATACTTCTGGTGAAGAGAAGACAGTGGATATCAGCGCAGCTACTGATATGCAGAATCTGCACCTCACTTATCAGCTGAACACCTCCGAGGCAGCAAGCAGCCTTGATGGAACCAGTCTCAAGCTTGCACCATATGGTGTTGTTGTTTTGAGTACAGAGAATTGATTGAATTATAAAAAGGGACCAGTTTTGGCGGAATAAACGCCAAGGGGTCACTAAGGCCAGCAAGCGAGCTTGCTGACCGGGACAACAGGCTGTTAATCTGTCACGGCGTCAAGGGCTGCCCAGGCGCTTGAGGAGCAGCGCCCAGCGTACTGTCCCTTGACCCCGACAGATCTGAATTTTATGAGATGACTGGAGTGCCAATTAGTAGGCTTCCAAGGACGTTTTTCATCCATATTATTGGATTTAAGATTTAGTCATGAAAAATTTCTGCCAATATGGTGCTAGCAAGACCTGTTTTTCATCTATACAGGCAGTTTTAAGTTTTACACATGAAAAATAACGCTTGCTCGGGACCTTCTGAAGTGAATTTTTCATCTATATCTGCATATATTGAATTAATTCATGAAAAATAGCCAGTCACCTAGCTTTCCGAGCATGGTTTGAAGAGCTTGCAAGGAAGATTTTGCAAATATATTGGTGATTTTGCAAAAAAGGCATGAAAAGCTTTGGCGCAACACGGGGAGAGCCTGAAGTGGGAGTCAGCAAGAGAAGCTTGCTGGGCTTAGTTACCGCTTGGCATATAAGGCTGATAAAACTTTAAAGAGGAGTATACACTTTGAAATACGATAATTATATCTTTGACCTCTACGGAACCCTGGTGGACATTCATACTGATGAGCACCACATTGTTCTATGGAGGAAGACGGCAGCTTACATAAAAAGAGAGTTTGGGGTTAGCTTCAAGCCTTCTGACCTTCGTAAGCGCTATAAGGAAATATATAAGGATGAAGTTCAGAAGCTGGCGACTAAGCTTGGCGCAGAGCATCCTGAAATCCGCATATCCTGGGTCTGGGACAGACTTCTTGCTGAAGGTGCAGATGCTTGCAAAGACAGAAGGCGCAAGCAAAGCTGCTCAGAAGCCATGGCCCTAAGGATACCGGAGCGTACCCCCAACGATGGTCCAATGGATGAGCCATCTCCGGAGATAGAAAAGCTCTGTATCTTCTTCAGAGAGACCTCGACAGATAAGATGAAGCTTTATCCCGGGACAGAGGAGGCTCTTCAAAAGCTCAGGGACGAGGGCAAAAAGGTATATCTGTTATCCAATGCGCAGCGCTCCTTCACCTGGAAGGAAATACAGGAACTGGGGCTTGAGAAGTACTTTGATGACATCTTTATCTCTTCTGATAAAATGATCATGAAACCCCAGAGACAATTCATGGAAATGCTGATAGATAAACACGCCATTGTCAGGGAAAAATGTGTTATGATAGGTAACGAAATCGGAAGCGATATGAAAATTGCTGCTGATTGCGAAATTGACGGTATATTTCTTAATACCTGCGGATATAGCAGGGAGAAGATTGAAAAGGATCTGGGAAAGATCAATATCTCCATTGAAAATGATCATTTGCTGATAATATCGGATGGTGATATACGAAAGATACTATGAAATATTTTTTATTATATATAAAGCAAACACTTAGATTTGTGCTAAAGCCCCTGAGCTTTGTGCCGGCAATTATCATGATGTGCCTGATATTTGCCTTTTCCGGTCAGGATGCAGATGAGAGCTCACAGCTCAGCTATGAGGTGGGAGTCAAGGTTCTGACTATAGCAAATGAAACCTTTGACAGAGGATGGAGCATAAAACATATTGAGAATCTGTCCCTTAAGTCGCAGCACTATATTAGGAAGACTGCACATTTTACAGAGTACTTCCTGCTGGCAGTGACTGTGGCGTTTCCTCTGTATGTATATGGGGTAAGAGGATTGTTGCTGGTTTTTTCCGCAGGGACTTTCTGTATTTGCTATGCCTTTCTGGACGAGTATCATCAGTCCTTTATCGCAGGCAGATCTCCACAGAACAAGGACGTGCTAATAGATAGCTGTGGAGTTATGGTGGGTGTTATAGTTACAAGGATAGTTGGTTGGACCGGGAGGGTGACCATTTTCAGGCCATTGTCCAATCGCAAAGTAAAAGAGTAAAAGGTAGTTTGGGGTATGTTGAAGGTATTTTTGGCGGAAGACGAGTTTGTCGTTCGCGAGGGTATAAAGAATAATATTGACTGGAATGCGCATGGATACGCCTTCTGCGGAGAAGCTGGAGACGGCGAAATGGCGCTTTCCATGATTGAAAAACTCCGTCCCGACATTTTGATCACTGATATCAAGATGCCATTCATGGATGGACTGTCTTTGAGCCGCATGGTCAAGGCTCAGTTTCCAACAACGGAAATAATTCTTCTCACAGGCTATGAGGATTTTGAATATGCCAAGGAAGCCATAAAGATCGGTGTGGCTTCTTATCTTTCCAAGCCTATAAGTGGAGAGAATCTGTTAAAAGAGATCTCGGTGGTAGCAGAGCGTATTGAAGAGCGGAACCGGGAAAAAGAGATTGCCAGAAAATACCAGGAGGATATGAAGGAGAGAGCAGAGCTTTTAAAGCAGACCGTGGAAATGCTCTCTGATGTTCCCACCTCCTATGACAGGAATTCTAAGGAGGAAGAGAACTCTCAGGTTAATGAGGAAGTCCTCTCAGAGGTGGATCCTAAGCATATTGATAAAAAGAGGGTGAAGGAATTCCTTAGAATGAGGGATGAGAGCGAGGTTGAAGCATTCCTCGATGAATTCCTTCAGGGAATGGGCAAGAATGCCATCAGGTCCACAATGCTCCGTCAGTACCTCACCATGGATATCTATTTTTGCGTGGTGGATTTTGTTGAGAATGAATTGTGTCTTTCAAGGGCAGAGGCAGAGACTGAGATTCCCCCATCAGGAATGGTTTCTGATGAGAAGGCTGCCTATGAATATCTGGTTAACATCCTGAAAAGAGCTATCGCCCTTCGCAAAGAGAATTCCCAGGGAAAATACAGGGATGTTGTAAACGAAGTTATTGCTTATATTGACGAACATTACAGTGATGAGGAGCTTTCCCTTAACACTGTGGCTTCACATGTAAACTTTTCACCTAACCATTTGAGCGCAATCTTCAGACAGCAGACAGGACAGACCTTCATAAAGTTCCTTACGGATTACAGACTTGAGAAGGCTAAGGAACTCCTTGTCACAACTTCTAAAAAGAGCAATGAGATAGGTCTCATGGTGGGCTATAAGGATCCACATTATTTCTCATATCTTTTCAAAAAGACGGTAGGCTGCACCACTACCCAGTACAGAGGATACAAGCCTGTGGAGGGTGAGGCATGAGCAGCGAAGAGAGGGCGAGAAAAAAGAGAAACAAATCCCGTCTGGCCACTCAGATCCGTATATCTTATCTGGCACTTCTTTTGCCAAACATCGTGTTCATGGTGTTTGCCTTCTACAATCTGTACCAGATCAGCGCCAGATACAATGAGATGCTGAACTCTGTTGTGGTGGCTTCAGAATTCTCTCTGGACTTCAAAAACGACTTCGACTATGAGACTTATCTTCTTATAGTGGGCAATGTCACCCCTGAAAATTCCAATATCCCAACACTACTATCCGATGCCCGTGGCGTAGTTGACTCTCTTAAGGATGTCACTGACACTCAGGACAATAAAAAGAGACTTCTAAGTGCCGAAAAGTACCTGAATAACCTTGAAGGATACATCAGTAATATCCAGGAAAACTTAAACTATGACGACCGTTATGAAGCAAACATGCGCATCTGGGAGAATGACGTACAGATAGTGACATCTCTTTTGCAGGAGACCATCAACGAGTATATCTACTACGAAAACCGGCAGATCCAGATCGCACAGGCCCAGAACAGGCAGTTTTACCTTGATACCGTCAAGATTTCTGTGGCTATATTTGCCATTATCCTTGTGGCTATCGGTGTAGTATCCTTTGTCGGACCACTGTGGATCACAAGACCCATCGAGGAGCAGGTTACAAGGGAGCAGAAGGCCCTTAGAAAAGCTGAGTTTGAAATCCTTCAGGCTCAGATAAATCCTCACTTTCTATATAATACTTTGGATGCCATCGTATGGTCTGCGGAAGCAGGAAACCAGAAGCAGGTTGTAAAGATGGTAGGCTCTCTTTCAGAATTTTTCAGATCTTCTTTGAACAAGGGAAAAGAGACTGTTACCGTAAGGGAAGAATTGTCCCACGTAAGGAGCTACCTTGAGATCCAGCAGATCAGATATCAGGACATCTTAAGTTATGATATTGATGTGCCGGAAAGTCTTTTTACTTATGGAATTCCCAAGATCACTGTACAGCCTGTGGTTGAGAATGCTCTTTATCACGGTATAAAGAACAGGCGAGGAGGGGGCAAGATAACTGTTTCCGGATACGAGGATGAAGACGATTACTACATTATCGTTGAGGATGACGGAATGGGTATGACCCAGGAGCGCCTTAAAGAAGTTACTGACAGCCTCTCCGGCAGTGGGAATGATGATGGAAAAATCTACGGACTCTACAATGTAAATGAGAGGATCCGTCTTGAATATGGTGATGATTACGGCCTTAAGGTAGAGTCTGTCTATGGCGAGGGAAGTACAATAACCATCCATCTCCCGAAAAATTCAACCAAAATCGTAGAAAAATAAAACAAAGTTAAAACTAAATAAAAAAACCAACTTCTTTTCATTGTTTATTTTATGGTTTTTTTATAGATTTCTTCTAGAATTATAGACAGTAAGGAATGGTCCTTACAAATAATACATCTATTTTCTAGGAGGAAAGTTATGATGAAGAAAGCATTGGCAGTTCTTATGGCATCTGCAATGACACTTGGTCTCGTTGCATGCGGAAGCAGCGCTCCTGCATCTACAGGTTCAGCACCTGCAGCTTCAGGCGGAAAGATCAAGGTTGGTATCATCAACAATGATCCTAACGAGTCAGGTTATCGTACAGCTAACGATGCAGACCTTAAGGCAAAGTTCACTGAGGCAAACGGCTACGAAGCTTCTTTTGCTTACAGCTTGAAGAACGACGAGCAGATCCAGTACGCTCAGAACTTTATCCAGGATGAGGTTGATTACCTCCTTCTTTCAGCAGCTGACACAGCA
>JAEEGL017419746.1_pt1 | contig 35848 bp, 20 predicted proteins | sample 9134231 | NCBI WGS metagenome assembly JAEEGL01 (sample SAMN16246548, study PRJNA631951) | gut metagenome | biome: gut microbiome; feature: rumen; material: fiber-attached | host: Bos | place: Iran: Karaj | collected 2018-10
CTCACCTCACTTGTTCATAAAAATTCATTAGCTATATTTATAATATAACAATCAAATAATAAATGTCTACGAACGAATAGCTACAAATAAAGCGAAAAATGGCTGAAATTCACCTTTTATCCGACGAAATCATCAATAAAATTGCTGCAGGCGAGGTTATCGAGCGTCCAGCATCGGCTGTCAAGGAATTAATCGAGAACGCAATTGATGCAGGAGCAACCCGAATTCAAGTTCAAATCGAGCAAGGTGGAAAGAAAAAAATCCAGGTTTCCGACAACGGAAAAGGCATGGGAGCCGAAGACTTGGAACTCTGTTTTTTGCGCCATACTACATCCAAATTAACAAACGCAGACGATTTGTTCCACCTCCAGACAAACGGTTTTCGAGGCGAAGCCGTCGCCTCCATCGCCGCTGTATCCAAGTTGACTATCACGAGTGCAACTGAAGAAGGCGAAAGCGGCCGCATCGTCGTCAAAGGCGGAGAAGTCGTCGAAAAAGAAGATGTCCAGGCAAGCCGCGGCACGACATTCCTTGTCGAAGATTTATTCTTCAATACGCCAGTGCGCCGTACATTCCTCGGCAGCGAGACCTCCGAATGTTCCCGCATTTTGGACATTGTCTTAAAGACAGCCATTTCGCACCCGGAAATCCGCTTTGATTACAAAGTCGGCGATAGAACCGTTTTCACAGGCGTTCCCGGCGAACTCCGCAGCCGCATCGCCGAAGCTATCGGCTCCAAAGTAGCCAAAAGCTTGTTGCCCGTCGATTACACCGAAGCGGGCGTCCACGTGAGCGGATTCATCTCCCCCACGACGGAAACAAACGGCAAACGCAACCATCAATTTATCTTCATGAGGAACCGCCCCATCGAAAACAAGATGGTGAGCAAGGCGGTATCGCAAGCCTACGAACCGTACGGAGCGCAGTGCAAGCCTGTCACGGTGCTGTTCCTCGACATGCCGGACATGGAGTTCGACATCAACGTGCACCCGGCAAAACGCGAAGTCCGATTCGCGAACGGCAACTTGGTGTTCCTCGTCGTAACGCACGCTATCCGCGATACGTTTACCAAGGATATGGAAGCGAATTCCCCGTTCATCGACTTGAGCGATGAATTTATGGGGAAACCATCGCAATCCTCGTTTACGCAACAGCCGTCATTTACGCCGCAGCCATCATTTGCGCCGCCGTCCTCAGTACAGCCGGCATTTGCCAATACGGCTCAGCCTGCGCACGTACCGTCAACAGAACAAGCCGCGCCATCGCAGATTCAAAACGATTTGCCGTGGGAACAAGCGCCCGTTCCGCAGCGCCCCCGTCCAAATGTTCTTTCCGATAAAAAATCCAAGTACGACGTGAGCGACGACGTTCAAGATTTGTTTTCGCTCCCCGAATACGGCAAGATTATTTCGCTGGAATCCGACCTCACCAAGCCGGAACAACCTCGCGAAACGCCATGGGCGCCCCCGGCATTTTTCCAAATAGCAAACACGTACATCGCAGCAGAAGATTCCAACGGTCTTTTGATTATCGACCAGCACGCGGCCCACACGCGTGTGCTCTTTGAACAAGCGATGGAATCGCTTCAGAACAACATCGCACAGGACAGCCAAGAGCTTTTGTTCCCGGAACTCATTGACCTCTCCAAGCAAGAAAAAGAAATCTTCCGCAACGTCAACGAACAACTGAAAAGACTCGGATTTTTCGTCGAGCCGTTTGGCGGAGATACGTTCCAGATCCGTTCGATTCCAAGCGCACTGCCGCTATCACGTGCCGCAAAAGCCGTTCACGACTTTTTGACCGATGTCGATGAAAACGAAACGAAGAACGACATGGTCAAATTCCAAGAGGCTATTGCAAAATCGTGGGCAAAGACAAACGCTTACCAAGCAGGCGACAAGCTCAAGCCCGAAGAAATTACGGCTCTCGTCAGTCAGTTGATGATTACGCAAGACCCGCTCAAATCGCCCTTCGGAAGCCCGACGCTCATGCGTCTAACGCTTGACGAACTCAGCAAGAAATTCAGACATTAATTCGCTCGAAGTCTTACCGACATCCAGAGCTTTGCGGAGACGCAAGGCGATTTCGTCCATCGCGGCAAAGTCCAGCTGGAAAATGGATTCGACAATGGAAAGCGCCATGCGTTCGTTTAATTTGTCACGAATAATAAATTCCGGAGTCACGCCACGGCCAAGGATTGCATTCGGTAGCGACAAGAAATCGGTCTTGACCATCAAATTCCCCATTGCAAACGTCAAAAAATCCGGCATGACACAAGCCGCAAAGGGAATCCCGACAAACGCCATTTCAAGCGTACTCGTCCCAAACGAAGTCAGAGCCGCAGAATACCCCGAATAGAAATTCAAGCGTTCGTGAATCTGCTTGGGAGCCACAACGACTTTTAACCAAGTCGGTAACCGCCCGTCGTACAGCTTTTCGAGAGCGACCAAAAGCGGAACTTCCAAATAATCTCTCGACGCAACAACAACGACATCCGGTAACGGCCCCACATTGCGTTCCGCCCAAGCATTGCGGTACATTTCGGCAACGTAGACAAATGTCGGCAAATTGCGTAATGCGCTTGTACGGCGGCTCCCCGGCAAAAGTAGAATATCCGATTTGAGTTCCGCATACAGCGGATTCCAGCCCGTAACCGGATGCTTGATGCGAATCGTGTTGCACCCCATCTGCTTGTACGCTTTCGCTTCGATATCGAAGAATACGGCCAAACGGATGTTATCCGCCTGCTTGAACAAACTCGCCCGTTTGGATTTCCATGCCCAAATTTGCGGAGGCGCCACATAAAGCATGGGCTTTCCCCACTTTTTGGCAAGGCGGGCAAGCCGCATGTTGAACCCCGGATAATCAACCGCGACAATGGCCAAGCACTTTTTCGATTCCGCGGCATCGCTTATCACTTCAAAAACTTTCTTTAACGAAAAATACTTCGGAACGACATCGCCCACTCCAGAAACCGGGAGTTCGTTGTAATCCCACAAAGGCAAAAGCCCTTTCTCCTGCATTAATGGACCGCCCACGCCCACGGCCTTGAAGCCCTGCGCAACAGCAGTCGCCACCATCTCGGCGCCAATCATGTCGCCGGAATCCTCTCCTACGCAAAAGAGGATATAAGGAGCATTTTCTTCGTTAACGTTTCGCACGATTCGACACCCAAACCTTCAAAGCACCTAAGTCGGTCCTAAGCCATTGTAATAATTCCTGTGTATATACAACTTTATATTTTTTTAGGACAACTGCGTGCTCAAATCCGGATTCTGTCTCCAAATGGAACACAAATTCACAAGGATGGGAGTATTCGTCGGCCAAATTGGCCTTCATTTCGACTTCGAGCTTGTCTAAAAACTCGTCTGTGAGCATTCCCGAATAAAGTGAAACGTGAATAAAGTTCACCATGTCGCAACGCACACGGTCTAGCTGGATGACTTCTTCGACGATAATTTGGAAGCCGTCGCGGTCGCGTTGCTGCTCCAATGCGCCCTTCACGAGCACGCGGTCGTCAACCGAAACTGTATCGCGTAAACGTTCCCAAACGTCTTTCTTGAAGAACAATTCCACTTCGCCTTGGAAATCTTGGATAGCGCCAGAGCCAATCGTATCGCCACGTTTGGTTTCAATGGAACGCATCTTAATGACCACGCCACCGACAACAACGATATCGCCCACGTGACGCGTAATCTCGTCTTCTGAAAGCGAACAACTCGTAAAGCCGGCAAGTTCCGGACGGAATTCGTCCAGCGGATGCCCGGAGAGGAAAAGTCCAAGGACGCTGCGTTCCTTGTTGAGCATTTCCATAGAAGTCCAGTCTTCGGCTTCTTCCATGACTTCTGCCGTGTTCTGAATCGCAGGTGCACCACCGCCCAAATCAAAGAGCGAGACTTGCCCCATCGCCTTGTCTTCTTGACTGCGCATGGCGACTTCCAATGCACGATCGACGGTCGCAATCTGCACGGCGCGGCTCCCCGGCAAATCATCCAAGGCGCCTGCCATAATCAAGCATTCCAAGACCTTTTTGTTCAGCGGCGGACGCTTTTCCGTCTGTGCGGCCTGGTATTCCGTCACGCGTTTGCAGAAATCGAAAATGTCCTTGTAAATGCCACGGCGTTCGCGTTCCGCGACAACGTCTTCGACGACGGCGATACCCACGTTGCGGATACCCGCAAGCCCGTAAAGAATTTGACCTTTCTTGTTCGCAGTGAATACGCCAAACGATGTATTGATGTTCGGCGACAAGACTTCAATGCCCAGACGCTTGCATTCCAAAATGATGGTGACGGTATCGTCGGTCTTGCCCATCTTGGATGTCATGGAAGCAGCCATGTATTCCGGGCCGTAATGCGTCTTGAGGTAGGCGGTCTGGTAAGCGACGTAAGCGTATGCGGCAGCATGACTCTTGTTGAACGCGTATCCGCAGAACGGAAGCACGGCGTTCCACACCTTCTGGATCATGTCCTTGTCGTAGCCCTTGTCCAAGCACTTCTGGAAGAACTCCGGTTCGAGCTTCGCCATCTTTTCCGGCATCTTTTTCGCCATGATGCGTCGGATGTTGTCAGCGCCGCCCAGCGTGTAACCGCCCAGAATCTGGGCAAGCTTCATCACCTGTTCCTGATAAACGATAACGCCATACGTTTCGCCAAGCACCTGCTCCAAGTCCGGGTGGTAGCAGTCGATTTCTTCCTTGCCGTTCTTACGCGCAATAAAGTGCGGAATCTGGTCAATCGGCCCTGGACGGTAAAGAGCGTTCATAGCAATCAAGTCAAAGATTCGCGTAGGCTTCAGTTCGCGCAAGTACTTCTGCATGCCCGGAGATTCGAACTGGAACACCGTTGTCGTAAGACCTTTACCTAAAAGCTCAAACGTTTCCTTGTCATCAATCGGAATCTTGTTCATCACCAGCTTGATGTTGCGGTTCTGTTCGACCATCTTCACCGTATCCTGAATGATGGACAAGTTGATAAGCCCAAGGAAGTCCATCTTCAAAAGTCCGATGTCTTCGGCGTAGTGCTTGTCGTACATCACCACTGGCGTATCTTCGGGCGCCGCACGGTACAAGGGAGCAAGATTGTAAATCGGAGTCGGCGTAATCACCACGCCGCAAGCATGCACGCCGGTTTGACGCGGCAAATCTTCGAGCTTTTTGGCAATATCCCAAAGGTTCGTGTAGCTGGCACGGCTATTGATCAACGCCTGCAACGGTTCCGGGCTGTAACCGTCTTCAAGGTTGTTGCCCTTCTTGTCCTTGCCGGTCCAAGCCTGCTTCAAGCTAAAGTTCAGCGTGCGCTGCGGGAACAACTTGGTAACCGCCTTCGCTTCGGCAGGGGCAAAACCAAGCACACGGGCTACGTCGGTAATCACCGCTTTGGACTTGAGCATGCCGTAAGTAATAATCTGGCCCACGCACTCCTTGCCGTACTTGTCCGTCACGTACTGGATTACGCGACCGCGGTCACGGTCTGCAAAGTCCGTATCAATATCCGGCATGGACACACGTTCCGGGTTCAGGAATCGTTCAAAAAGGAGGTCGAACGTCAAGGGATCAATGTCGGTAATACCAATAATGTACGTGACAAGCGAACCTGCTGCAGAACCACGCCCCGGCCCCACCGGGATGCCATGTTCACGGGCCCAGTTGATGAAGTCCCACACAATCAGGAGGTAGCCAGCAACGTTCATGTTGCGGATACAGTTGAGTTCCTTGTACATGCGTTTGCCCACATTCGTTTCGTGAGCCGGGAACTTAAAATCCTCGTCGGGGAAACGCCACTTGAGGCGCTCGTTGCAAAGGTGCGTGATATAGATGTCGGCATCGCCGCCTTCCTTGCACCAGCGGTGAATATTCTTCTTCAATGATTTTTGATCATCTTCATCGAAGAATTCCGGTTGCGACAAGCGGTCGATTTCGGCATTATCCGCATCGGTCAATGCATCTTCGGCAATACCCTTTTCGGTACAGTAATTCGCCTTGACCTTCTTTTTGCGGTCTTTGACAACGCCCTTGATTTCACGTTCGCGGACAACCGGATATTCCGCTTCGTATTCCGCATTCATGATGGACTTGATTTTCTGGTATTCTTCGCTTGCCAAAAATTCATCGGGAATCTTGAATCGCGGCCAGAACTCATCTCCGATACCGGTCTTCACCGTAAAATTGCAGCGTTCCGCAATTTTGACCGTGTTTTCGATAGCGCCCGGGATATGCCCGAACAGTTCCACCATTTCTTTCTCGGTGCGGAAATAGAATTTATCCGTCGGAAAACGCTTATCTTCAAAGCCGTTCAGCGTGACCTTGAGCGAAATGCAACGCAAAATTTTGTGAGCAGTCGCATCGTCGGGCTTGATGTAGTGGACATCGCCAACAGCGACCACCTCGCGGCCATACTTCTTGGCAAGTTCCACGTTAAAATCGTTGACTCGCTTTTGCTGCGGAATGCCGTTATCGCAAACCGAAATGTACAAGTGGTCGTGGTCAAAAATCTCGTTCAGGCGGTCCATGTATTCGAGCGCAAGAGAATCGCGTCCCGAAGCCACATTCTGTCCGTAGCGGCTAAAAAAATCACCTGCAATGGCAATAATGCCTTCCTTGAATTCGTTAATCGTCTCCAGCGGCACAGACGGAATTTCCGCCCAACGGTCGCCGTCTTCGTAACGGTAACTCACGATACGGAGCAGATTGTAGTAGCCCTTTTCATTTTCGACAAGGAGCGTAAGGCGTTCGTACGTCGTCGGATCTTTCTGGCTTGCGCTCGGCGTATCCACGTAAATATGGCAGCCATAAACAGTCTTGACCGGCGGAAGTCCCTGTTCCTTGCGCTTTTTATTCAAGTCCTTGCCACGCGTCTGGATTTCAAGAATACCAAACATAGCACCATGGTCCGTCAAAGCAACAGCAGGTGCATTTTCCGCTGCGGCAGCCGCCAAAATATCATCCAATCGGGCCGAAGCCTGTAAAATCGAAAATTCAGAATGAGTCTGTAAATGAACGAACGCCATGTTTGCAATTTAGTAAAGTAGTAGGAAGTAGGATGTAGACAGTAGGAAGTGAGTAGAAGAAAGACGATAGACGAAAGACGATAGACGAAAGACGATAGACGAAAGACGATAGACGAAAGACGATAGACGAAAGACGAATGACGATAGACGAAAGAAGTGGCTAGTGGTTAGGATATAGTAGGAAGTAGGATGTAGACGGTTGGAAGTGAGTAGAGGGTGTCATTCTCGCGAAGGCGAAAATCTATAGACTCTATCGGCACTTCGTGCCTCTAGAGTGACAACAGCAGTGTCATCCTGAGCGGAGGCGAAGTAAGCTTGCCGATGGCCCCCACAACTCTCATCACAATTTGTACGTCGCAAGAAGCTCGCGAACTTTTCCCGTCACGTTCCCATATTTGCGTTCGTACTTTTTGCGGGTGGCCCATTCCTTCGGGAACATGCACAAAGCCTGCAACCAGGCTTTAGCAAGAGCCTTGCAAATAGCAACTTTCGAAAGCTTTTTTCCGTCGCCGGATTGCCCAGGGACACCGCCCTTCGCCATGCTTAGATAACGCACAAAGCCGCGTAGCGGGAGCTTCACGATTTCGCTCACGGGCAGCAGTCGAATCGCCGTACGCAAGCGGTTGCGTTCTGAATAAAATAATTTCAACGGAGAATAACGCACTGTCGTCATGGAACGTTCATGATAAACTCTGGCATCAGGGCAAAAGACCGTCTTGAATCCCGCCAAGTTGTGCCTAAAGTACCACTCCGTCTCTTCAAAGAACAAGAAGAAACTCGCATCCATTTCGCCAGCAGCCAAAGCAGCCGCCTTGCGGAAACTCATCACAGCGCCATAGCAACCAAAAACTTCTTTTTCGCGGACATCGGCATCAGCAATGTTCAAACCGCTCGCCTCGTTTTTCGCAAAAAGGTCATCGCCAAACAGCACCCCGACAGCATTCACAACACCGCTCTTTTCCATCACCAAGCTTGCGACAGAACCGCATTCCGGATGGCGTTCAAAGCACTGGAGCAAGTTTTCCGCCCATGTCGGGTCGAATTCCAAATCCATATTGCAAAGCACCTGAATCTCGGAATCCATCTGCTTTAAAAGGCCATTACAAGCGCCCGCATAACCCAAATTCTCGGAACTCTCGATGATTTTGCAGTCAAGCCCCCGTTCTTTCAGGAGCTGGATAGAATTGTCCGACGAAGCGTTATCAAAAACGAAAACCCGGACAGGCACAGTCTGGGCTTTTAAGCTGTTGACGCATGCAGAAAGTTCCGAGCCACCATTATAATTGATGATACCGACATCTATTTCCATATTGCTATCCAAAAAAAGAAGGGCGCCCCATAACAGGAGTTCCCTTCAAATATAGATTAAACACAGCGTAAAAGATTACAAGCCGTAATAACGGATGTAGTCGATTTCACCGACAAAGAAACGATCGTGATTGGCCTGTTTCATAGCATCATAGCCAATGCCAATGTTGTAGCCCAACTGCGACACATCGCCCTTAGCCGCTGCCTTTATTACAAGATTGTCATTCTGGAAAACCTTGATTGAATCAGCACTGCGTTCTACGCGAATCTTAGTCCATTCATTAAGAGCGAGCTTGTCGCCTTTATACAGATTCCACGTCGTGCCATCAGTATCTTCATCACGGAAATGAGCCGTAAGCACGCCATTGTCGAGGCGAATAATCCAGCCATCGCCGTAACGTCCAGGAGGTTCAGCAACGATGATGTTCTGCATCGAACTGAACTGCGCCGGCTTTACGCGAGCTTCAACAGCGAAGGTATTGCGCAAGAACACCGTCGAGAGGGGAACCTGCAAGCCAGACTTTCCATCAAGAACAACCGTGGAATCCACAACCACCGGAGAACCAAATTCGTAGCGAGTGGAATTGTTGGCCATTTTGTCAAGCCCCACGAAGCTCGGTTCATTAAATTCCCAAGCTACAAGCGGCTTAACTTCAGTCGTAGCAATCTTGCCACCCACAGAGAATCCTTCAAACTTGCCAAAGCGGATATAATCCATTTCACCAATGAAGTAACGGTTATGGAAATTTTGCTGCATGCCATCAAAGCCAATGCTCCAATCGTAACGCATCTGGGTCAAATCACCGCTATAGGCGACTGCGACCGTAAGTTCACCATCCTGGAACATCTTGAGGCTATCAGCACTGCGTTCTACACGAATAGCGCTCCACTCTCCCAAAGCCATACGCTTGCCCGGGAAAATGTTCCAATTATCGCCATCCTTATCGGAATCGCGCAGATGCACCGTCAAAACGCCTTCATCAATGCGAAGCTGCCAACCGTCAACGCCTCTTCCGGGAGGTTCAGCCACGATGATATTCTGCATCGTACCGAACTGCGTCGGCTTTACGCGAGCTTCCACCACAAATTCGTTGATTCTGATTTCATCATCAAGCTTCACAGAAAATCCGGATTTGCCGTCGAAACTAGCGACGCCATCAACAGAAGCTACAGCACCTTCACCAATCTTTGCATCATGTCCGTTTCCGGTAAAATCGCGACCGACATTGGAATCGTCTTTGAATTCCCAAGCGGCAATCCAATTGCCGTTCTCCGATTTAACTTTTCCCTGAGTAGCGCCAAAACGGACATAGTCAATCTTACCGTCAAAGTAGCGGTCATGGTAAGCCTGATCCATAGCATCGTAGCCAAGGCCCCAATCATAAGTCAAGTTGCTAACGTCACCCTTGAATTCAACAGCCTTGATCAAAGTGTCATTGACAAAGAAGCTAATCTCGTCACCGAGGCGTTCAACACGGGCAACAGTCCATTTGTTCATCGGGACTTCGGCAATATTGAATATAGACCAGCCCGATCCATCAGCATAGTCACGGATGGCAAATACCAACTGGCCATATTCAAGACGCAAAATCCAGCCATCACCCATGCTTCCTGGAGGTTCAGAAACCAAGATGTTATTGAAGCGAGAAGAACTTGCCGGATTGAAACGGGACTCAATCACGAAATCGTTAATCTTGAAATCCGAAGTCAGAGGAACGCTAAAGCCGGACTTGCCATCAAAAATAGCGACATTGTTCTCGACCTTGACCTTTCCTTCACCAATCTTCGCATTATGACCGTTTCCGGTAAAATCGCGACCGACATTGGAGGCATCATTGAATTCCCAAGCGGCAATCCAGTCGCCATCAACTGCAGCACTCGTATCGACAACGGCACTGCTGCTAGAAGATTTTTCACCAGGAATTTCGAAAATGTCAAAAATATATTCAACGCGAACGGAAGAAATACGACCTTTACAGTCGCACCCTTCTGCGGCAGACTTGACAAAATCGAGGTCAATCTTACCCAGCAAATCGCCCATATTGATACTATGCTTGTATGCACCGGCAATTTCACCGTTCACGATAAGGACGCTCAAAGAGTCCACATGTTCCAAACGGACATCATTCCATTCACCTAAACGGAATTCCTTACTTGCCTTGAGAACGGCCCATTCATCGTCTTTCTTTGCACGCCACTTAAGCGCGACCTTACCGTTTTCAATCTGCAAGGCCCATGCAAAACCAGAGCCATCGATACCGGCAGACGCAACAGTACATGAATCAGAGGAATCCACCCAAACATTAGCTTCGATTGCAAAATTTCCACCTTTCAAAGCAGAAACATCAAAACTAGACACCGTATCCGGAGCTGCGGCGGTCGTATCTACGGTCCACTCGTTCGCTACGGAACGCGCATAACTGGCCAGTTTGACCTTTGCCGCATTAAAGTTTATGTTCGAGGCAACAACGCCATTAACAGTCTTGATTTTGCCATCATAGCCATTTTCTGCAGATGACGATGTAGATGATTCTGAGCAGGCGGCCAATAAGCCAAACGATGCCAACGCTGCTACAGGAAACAAATATTTTACATTCATGATTCCTCCATTCTTGTAATGAACAAAATAATATTTTTTCATTTTACAAACAAGGGCTTTACGTAAATCATTTTTTACTTTCATGAAAAAACACCATTGAACGAGCCTTTTTCTGCTCCATCTTAATATTGCAGAAGGATATAAAAAGAATTTTTATCAAAAAAGCTATTATAAAAGCTATTATTATAGGGCATGGCGACCAATAAGACAGGCAAGAAACTTTTTATCAAACGAATTATCCAACTTCTCGTAAGTATTGGTGGTTTTGCCTACATTTTCTATAAGATTCCCCTAGCAGATGTCATCGCGAACTGGAACATCGGCATGATGCCGTGGATTATCGCAATGCTTGTCGCTGCAACGCTCATCATGGCAATTCAGGCTAACCGCTGGAAAGGGCTTTCGGTACAAGGTCCAGAAATCCCATTCAAGACGTACTACGCCTACACGGCCCTGGGCTACTTTTTCAACAACTTGCTCCCGACCGGATTCGGCGGCGATGCTGTAAAGTCGCTTGCATTCGGGAAAAAATTCAACCAGACAAGCCAATCGGTTTCTGCCGTTCTGCTCGCCCGCATCCAAGGGCTGTTAGCGATGTTCCTGTGCTTCTTTATCGCACTCCCCTTTGCACTGAACAAAGCGGAAATTCCATTGAGCTATACGCTTGTCATGACGGTCGCCCTCCTCGTCTGTATCGCGTTCATTACGCTTTGTCTTTTTTCGGATAAATTTCTGATCCCGCAATTTATCACAAACAAGCTTACCTTTATTCCTAAATTGCAAGCGAGCCTTTCCATTTACAGGAAATACAAAAAGCAACTGATTCTTTCGTCGTTGGACTCGCTGTGGCTGCAACTTTTGACGCTATTCATCGCATACGCCTATTTCAGGGCGGTCGGAGTCGATATCGACATCAGCATTCTAGTCGTATTTACGAGCATCACAATCGTCGTCTCGATGCTCCCGATTTCGTTAAACGGTATCGGAGTCCGCGAAGGGACGCAGGTCGCGCTGTTCACCGGCATTCTCGGGATTCCCGCACCTGTAGTGCTTTCCGCCGGGCTTCTAGGCTACATTCCGTTGCTGTTCCAAGCCCTGCAAGGAGCGGTGGTGTTGGTGGGTAGAAGAGAGAGGTAGGAAGTAGGAAGTAGGCAGTGGTTAGTGGTTAAGGAAAGAGATTCCCGATCAAGTCGGGAATGACGATGGAGCCGAGTGATGCAGAAACAAGCTTGCATGGTTCTATATCCGAGGCGAACTCGTCATGCGCCCTAGATAACGAGTCAAAGCGGGGATATTTTTTCTAATTTTTCTACTGTCAATTAATTTCATCAACCACAGCTAGGAATATTATGGAAACTTTAAATTCCATCCTCGATTCAATTGACGGATACGTGTGGGGTGTTCCCCTCATTGTCGTCATTCTTTTCGTGGGCCTTTTACTCACTATCCGACTTGGCTGTTTGCAGGTTTTGAACTTGCACAACGCGCTCCGTTTCATGCTGCACAGCGAAAAAGACGGTGCAGGCGAAGTTTCTAGTTTTGGAGCGCTTTGCACAGCATTAGCCGCAACTATCGGTACAGGAAACATCGTCGGTGTCGCAACGGCTATCGGCACTGGTGGCCCGGGCGCCTTATTCTGGATGGAAGTCGCCGCATTCCTCGGCATGGCGACAAAATACGCCGAAGGCTTGCTCGCCGTCAAATACCGTACGGTCGGCAAAGACGGCAAAGTTTTGGGAGGTCCGTTCTACTACATCGAAACCGGCATCAAGGAACGGTTCGGCTGGAACATGAAATGGCTTGCCGTCATATTCGCAGTTTTCGGCATGGGCGCAGGTCTCTTTGGCATCGGCACCATCACGCAGGTGAACGGCATCACAAGCGCCATGGCTCGCCTCACTCCTAACGCCATTGAATTTATAAACATCGGCGGAAACTCCGTAAGCGTGACTACAGCGATTGCAGGGCTCCTGGTCACCATATTCTCTGCAACGGTCATCATCGGCGGGCTCAAGCGCATCGCCAAAGTTTCGACTTACATTGTCCCCATCATGGCGATTGTCTATATACTCGCCTGCATGTTGCTTTTGCTCCTCAATTTTTCACACATTACAGAAGCCATTGAAACGATAGTGCGCGCGGCATTCAACCCTTCCGCTGTCACAGGCGGCGCCGTCGGCACCATCTTCATCGCCATGCAAAAAGGTATCGCCCGCGGCATTTTCAGTAACGAAGCGGGTCTCGGTTCTGCACCGATTGCAGCCGCTGCAGCAAAGACAAAGGAACCGGTACGTCAAGGCTTGGTCTGCATGACAGGCACGTTCTTCGACACGATTATCATTTGTACCATGACGGGCCTTGCAATTGTCGTCTCTGGCGCTTGGGACCCTAAGCTTGGACTCGAAGGCGTGAACATCACGATGGAAGCGTTCTCCCGCGGGCTTGCCATCATCCCCGGCGGTGCAACGATAGCCCCCTACTTCCTTGCAATAGCACTTGTTTTCTTTGCATTCACGACCATCCTTGGTTGGGCCTATTACTCCGAGAAATGCTTGCAGTACTTGATTGGCGGCAAGAACAAGAAGGCCATCCTCACCTACCGCTGGCTCTATATTTTTGCGATTTTCATCGGGCCGTACCTCACGGTAAGTGCAGTTTGGACAAGCGCAGATATTTTCAACGGGCTCATGGCGTTCCCGAACTTGATTGCTCTTATATTGCTCTCTGGAATTGTAACGAAAGAAACTAAAACTTTCCTCGCAAAAATGAAAACGACTAGAGACTAATCAGACGATAGACGATAGACGATACGATAGAGGATAGGGACGTTCTCAGACATCACAGTTCAATCCCCGTGTCGCGTTCAATGATAGTTTCGCAGGCTGCCTTGAACGTTTTTGGCGTCGCAATGATAGTCACCGAGTCCATAGCACGGGTAATGCCCGTGTAAAGGATTTGGTTGTTCAATAGCGGGTGTCCTTCTTGAGCAGGCAAGAACATCGTCACGTCATTGTACTCTGACCCTTGCGATTTATGGATGGTAATCGCAAAAGCGCTTTCCACGGCATCCGCAGGCAAAAGCGAAAGCGGGTACACCACAAAATCACGACTCTTTTCAGGATCCTTTTCGCCATTAGGCTTTTTCAGCATGATGTAAGGAGTCGCCCCCTTGAACAGCACAATACCCGTATCGCCGTTATATAGCTTGTACATGGCTTGGTTCTGCGTAATCATCAGCAGTTGTCCCGGGAAATAGCGGGAGCCTTTAAAGGCATCTGCATTTTTATCATCGCGTTTTTTCAAAAGTTCTCTGAAAGATTCCTTAATAGACTCACAAACGGTTTTATTAATTTGCTCTACGCCAAAAATACCTCGACGTTCTGCCGTGAGAATTCTCTTTTTCAGTGAAAGCGCCCAAATATCCGAACAAAGATTTTTATCCGCGTCTGTCGGATTATCTAAAGATGTTGGGTCAATTTGCATCGCCATTTTAGGGAGCTTTGCAAAATCCTTAGCCCACGATTTCAGAACTTTTTCAACGTTTTCCAAAACCTCTTTTCTCGTGAGAGGCTTTTCGTTTTCAGCCGCTTTTACATCACCATTTTCATCAATTCTTTTTTGCGGAAGCATGTAGTAATACACATGGTCACTAGGCTTTTGCTCCGTGCCATCAGCAGCCTTAACCGCATTTTCGACATTATCTGTTGGCGAATTTTCAGATCGAGCGGGTTTCTCGTTTGTATTAAACTCAGGATGGATTTTAAAAGTTTCGTTAGGAGCCTGCACGCCCTCGTTTTCAGCACACTCCTTGATTTTCTTGGCCAACTTGCCAATGTTCGATTTATCCTTGAAGCGGTTTGAAATGGTCAATTCAACCTTAAAATTTTTTCCCGAACGAGGCTTGAGAACTTCACCCAACACGGCGCCAGCGTCAACAGAAGGCAATTGGTACGGGTCTCCCAAAACAAATACTCTTGCATTATCAGGAATCGCCTGCAAGAGCGAAGCAAACAAATTCACATCAATCATACTTGCTTCGTCAATCACAAAAATCGATTTTTCCGGGAATTTGTTTTCGACATTGAACGAAAAGCCATTGCTATTTCTGGAATACTTCAACAAGCGATGGATTGTCGAACCTTCGAGATTCTTCAGTTTCGCAAAGACTGCCTTTTTTTTGAAATCTGCGTCTACCAAATCAGTCTTAATTCCTTTCAATCCATTCTTTAGACTTTCGGACATGCGGTCTGCGGCCTTACCACTTGGAGCGGCAAGATAAATGCCATATTCACAAAGAATTTCTTCGGGAGTTACCGCAGAATTATCGGACGTATTCGATAGCTCCTTAGCATCTTTCACAAGATCCATCAACAAGTTCCACAAGATGTAGAGAACAACCGTCGTCTTGCCTGTGCCGGGGCCACCCGTAACCACGAGGTTTTCTTTTTGCCCACGAAGCACGGCCTGAGCCTGTTCTTCATTCAGCATTAACGGAACATTCGTTTTCGTATCCTTATCAAATCGCGTGGCAAGTTTTGAGATTTCTACAATACAGGCATCCAAATCGACCTTGGTAATTCTAGCAGCATTTTCGCTACCATCTTTAAAGAGGCGATTCATCGATTCCTGGATTTCGAGTTTGGCCTTAAAATGTTTCGCCATGTACAGGAACGGGCATTGTGTTTCCGACCCATCGACAACAATTTCTGCGGCTCGCTTTACAAGCGGCGTATGTATCGCTCTTTCGTCAAACACATCTGCAGGCAAAGTTTCAACAATTGCCGCGAACGTTTTCGAATTCAATTCATCGACACCTGTTTTGATGATTTGCGCGAAGTCATCAAAATCAGCCTTTTCGGATTCAAAACTTTCGTCCTGACTTTCCTGCAACTTTTTAAGTCCGTTCCATTTGTGATTCCAACGTTCGCTGAACAGCGCAACATCAAGCGGGACACGCGTATTGCCATCGTCCCAAAGCGAAAAGCAGAGGCAAAGGAACTTCTGAGTTTGTTCAGAGACATCCGGCTGCATCGTCAACAGCAAATGCAACAAATGACGATCCAATTCGGCAATGCCGCGCATTTCTTTCAACTTATCGAAGAACAAATCTATTTTGCTAAAATCAGTCATATCAATCGTTCCTTTTTACTAGTCCCTGTTTCCACCCATCAATTTTTTCTTCACTAGCTTATAAGCATCTTCGAGAGTCTCGTATTTTTCCCACGTCTGCGCATAAATGCCATGGCAAACATAGCTTTCCGATGTTGGCAATTTTTCGCTACCAACGGTTCCACGCAAGAACGCGTAATAGATGCCGCCAAAATGCTTTTCAAAAATCTGCTGTTCATCAAGACATTCAAACGTTCCAGACGTGGTCTTACGCTTTCCGTAGAACTGCTTAAGCCATTGAATCAAGCAATAGCTATAAAGCACACGCTGCACCGAGTATTCGTGATCGACCTTGTCCTTGATATTCTCGTAACTGTAATTTTCCAAGGTATCCGATTTCCAGTCCAGGATCGAATAGCGTTTGACTCCATCGACTTCACGCACAAAGAGCAAGTCGATAAAGCCCTTGCACACGCGATGCAAAAGCGCAAAAGCCTCGCCCGCCTCATTTTCCGGGCCAGACGATTCCGCAACACTTTTGATATCAGCATTCAAGTCAAATCGAACTTCGGGCTTATGGTCCGTAAGCGGAAGATCCGTCAACTTAAACGGTGTTGCATCTTTGACAAACTCGCCGCCAGCAATTACAGGAAGATCCGCATTCAACGTATTCCAGATATAACGGGTGGTAATCGCATTCCACTCTTCCCTATTTTTCTCAATGGGCAACGAAGCAGCCTTAAATTCTTCGTCAATTGCATTTTTCAATTCTACCGAAGGATTTTCAAGAGCTTGTTGAAGCGTCTTGTATTTTTCACCAAACTCCTTAAAGCGGACTTGTTCCAAAACGTTGTGCAAGGCATCACCAATCTTGGAACCGCGCGGATACTTATCCTCTCCCAAAATTTCTTCACGAGAATCGACTGTATCGCAATTTTTCGTTACGACATCAGTATCAAAGTCCTTCAAGCTAATAGCCCCTTTCTTTTCGACCAGTGTTTTCTGCACTTCCGCATCATCAGCCACACCGTCTTTACTGACAGGACTATCATTCTCATCCGCAAATTCAGACGCATCATCTTCGCCCTTGGCATTTTTCGAAAGATTTGAATAAGAGAACTGCATAATCGCCCTTTCGGGGAGTGCACTCTGCAAAGCGGTCATTTCGCCCTTTTGCTTTTCGATTTCTTTATCCAAATCTATTTTATTTTGTTCTTCCGATTTAGCCAATGCATTAAAGGTTTCGACATCAACCTTTTTAAGAATCGCCTTTACAAAGGGTTTGCTATCAAAATCAGAACGAGAAGAACTCTCCAAAATTTCAACTGGAACTTTTCTGTTTTTCACCAAAGATTCTATAGCATTTTTCAAAAAATAATAATCCGACTTTTCATCATTCCATTTTTTATATTGCGGCAACACAAGTATGGAAGAAGCGCGTGTAAAATCGACATAGAACAAACGTTTCCACTCTTCAAGTTCTTCACTCTTGCGAGCCGCTTTCGCTGTATCACCAAAACCGAGATGCAATTTCTTGTCGGCATCATGATAAAGGAACGGAGCAGAGGGATTTTTATTGTACCCCTTGAACCCGGCAACAGAAATCACCACTGGAAATTCCAAGCCCTTTGAAGCATGAATAGTCATCACCTGAACAGCGTTAAAATCACTACCCTTTTCGACAAGGTCGCCGTTTTCATCATCAACGCTTTCCTTGTAACGGGCAAGACCTTCCAAATGACGAATCAAATCATCCAAGGAGCACCTGTTGCGATACAGGTAATCGATAGCGTAATTACCGATCTGGCGCAAGCGAGTCATCCCTTGCAAGCGTTCCACCTTCATCAAGCGATTTTCAATTTGGGTATCCCTGTAAATTTGTTCAAGCAACTCCGCATAACGATGTTTGATCGCTAAAGAGCGCCATGTCGCAATGAACGTTCTTTCTTTAATATTCGGATTATCAAAGTACTCACTTTCGACAGAATACAGAATATCCAAAGTTTTATTCGAGTCTTCTTCGCCTGTAGTCTTTTGAATATGTGCGGCAACCATATCCTTAAAGAAGTCCGTAATCAAAACTTCGCTCAAAAGTCTCCTGTTCCATGACGAAAAATCAGGAGCATTGATGGCTCGGAATAAGGCAATCCACTCGGCACATTCCCTACTCTTGAACAAGTTTGCTTCTTTATAACGCATATAGGGCATGCCAACATTGCGCATTGCACTTTCGATAATTTCCATTTCGTTATGGGATTTTGCAAGAATGGCAAAATCCTTGAACGAAACATTTCTCAATTTCGAAGAATCATCCTTGTCAAAAACCTGCAAATGAGTTTTGCCATCTTTATCATACGAGCACCAATCGATAATTTTCGCAACAGCATCTTTTGCAAAATTTTCTGGCGAAATATCTTCGTTACTTAACCAAATCGACGATGTCTCTACCCCGTCAACTGTAGGCTGCGCTTTTTTCTTGTCGGCGTTCGGGCCATCAGGAACATCAGAACCTGAAAAATCTATAAGCTTAGGCATTCCTTCTGCAGGGTCAAAAAAGCCGTTTTCAAAAAGGGCCGTACATCCATGAACCACTTGATCCGTCGAACGGTAATTGCAAAGGAGGTCATTGCGGTTTCCAATTTCTTGAGTTGCCACCTGATAGACATTGACATCGGCACCTTGGAAACTGTAAATAGACTGTTTTGGGTCACCCACTACAAAGATGGAATGTCCTGCAATAGGTTTTTCGTTTTCTTTCAAAAAGACGTTACGGAAAATATCCCACTGCAGTTGGTTCGTATCCTGGAATTCATCAATAATGGCATACTTATATTGAGCACGGAGTCTGGACTTCAACGAATTATCCGAAGAAAGCACAGCCTGGTGCACAGACAGAATCATGTCATTGAAAGACTGCAACTTATTTTCGGACTTGTATTGTTGCCATTCAGAGAACAATTGCGGAAGACGATCAATGATAAATTTATTCTTCTTGACCTTCAACAAGTTTTTGTCAATGCCCGCAAGCAAATCACTCAATTCTTTGAAAAAACGAAATACTTCTGCAGGGATATTTTTCATCCAAATGGAACGATATTTACTTCCATCACACAAGGGTTTTCCCTTTTCCCAAGCTTTTATATCGGCCAAGAAATTAGTCGAGCGCTCTCCAGTAGATGCAACATTTTCTAATGCAGTAAATTTTTCATCAAATAAAGGAATGAGGCTCAAATCATTAAAATTTTTTATACCGGCAATTTTTTCCAGTTCCTTTACAGAAAGCTCAGTCTCCGAATATTTGGGCAATTCCACCGGATCCAAAATCACAATTTCATTGCCAGCAGAATCTTTTCCCTTATAGCCATCAACCGCACGAACAAAAAGTTCCTTAATATCATCAATAAGCGAAGTCGGCTTAGGGGCCCATTCTAGCATTCTATTGAATTCATCGTCACCAGCCCACCTATCGCGAATCAACTTTTCCACAAAATCTTCGACAGCAGCATCGTCAACCATCGTCATATCGAAGGGGCGGCCAGCATCATAAGCATATTCCTTCAGAGCTTTCTGGCAGAAAGAATGGATGGTAAAGATGGCGGCATTATCGACATCCTGATACGCCTTGCGGAAGGCAGCCAACTGCGATTCGTTCAATTCTGGTTCATCTTTGTCAATTTTATGCTTTTCGAGAACTTCGTTGATTTTTTTGCGGATGCGGTCCTTCAGTTCACCGGCTGCCTTTTCCGTGTAGGTCACAATCAAGATTTTCTTGAGCGAAATTCCTTTTTCAATTTCGGACAACATTTTTGCAACCATCAACTGGATGGTGTACGTTTTACCGGTACCCGCCGAGGCCTCGATGAAGAGGCTTTTATCCGTTTCAAATTTACCAATCTTAAATTCTTTTTGCTCAGACATACCATTCACCTCTACTTTTCAGCCTTTTTCTTTCTCGTAGCTTTTTTAGGTGCTACGTTATCTTCACTACTGGACTCTTCGTTTTTTGCGGCATCGGTCTTAATAGGATACTTGGGGATTTTTATAAGCCCGTACATAAAAGACTTAGCCGCCGTCCATTCCGTCTCAAAATTTTCTGCGGTAAAGCCGACATCCGTCACAGGGTCAAAAAGGCTCTTCTTATCAAAGTAGCTCCAAGCTCCATATTTCTCCATCAATTTGCCTTTAAATGCATAAATATCTTTATCATCATTGTTCTTAGGCCAATCCAATTTTTCGGCGGGAACAGCTTTACTATAGGGCAAAACTACCGTTTTTTTCGCATTTCCACTCACGAGAACTTCGCCGAAAGCTTTTGCGTAGATTTCTTCAAGCTTTTTCTTGGCTTCATTCGGCGTAAAGGCGACACTAGTATCAGCAGGTCCTTTCTTAGCAGGATCGCACGAATAAATCGATACGTCTATAGTTTGCAATTCATCAGCAAGTGCAGGATTTTTTTCACCCTTGTATGCAATAAGCGCCAAAGCCTTTATATAAGGCGACATATACTTGTCATAAGGAATTTCTTTATTCGCTTTGTCCGAACTCGTGATTTCAACAATACGAGTCGCCTTTTCAGGATTCCCCTGCGGAGCATCGCACCAGTCCAGCTTTCCAGACAAAAGCCAATGCGTGCCGTCGGAACGAGCCATGATCATATCTTGGATTTTAGCGCCAAAAGACAACTCTCCAAAATTCAATTTATTGTCCTTCATTTGATCCAAAATAAGCTGAGCCTTTGCATTGAGCAACTGGTTCTGTTTTTCTCCAAAAATGCCATCCGGCATCTTACCGCTAAGTTTCAGTTCCTTCTGGAGTTTTTCAAGTTCCTGCTTTTCGGCGGAATCATCACAAGAAAGTTCAGCGGCCACAAATTTTTTCAAGACCGAACTTGTATCAATATTGTTGAAGAATACAGGTTCAAATGATTCTTTTTCGACATCTTCGTCTTCTTCCGCCATCAGCATTTGGCCAACGCGGAACTGGAACGGATCTTTCAAGAACGATGAAAGCGAATAGAAGCTCACACGATCTGGAAGCTTTACCAAATTTTCAACAATTCTCTTTTCAGGCTCATTATTTCCTGTGTTCTGAGTTTCAAGGATTGTTGACGCTTTTGGCGATTTTGGCGGCTTGCCGGGTCTATCCTCAGGTTCATCCAGCATCTTAATATACGCAATCTTATTGCGCAAGCTCTTTTGCGTATAAAGGTCTTTAAAGTCACGTATTTCATCAAGCGAAACAGGAACATCGGCCCATTTCATCGATTTTCCATTTTCATCTTTTGGCGTCGCCGATTCAATAAACTTACGCAAGTCACTCACGACAGACGACGGATAAAGTTCGGCATCTTTCTTGACATCTTTGCTCAAATAGCTCAGGTGGAAACCTTCGCTTGCACTCATAAACTGGCAAAGGAACGCATAACGGTTCTTCGCGATCGGAGAATCATCGCCTGGCCAGGGTCTGCAAGACTTGCGCAAATCAAGCGTATTGTGCTGTTTTGCCCCGGGGAACGCCGACGCATTCGCTCCGATAAAGAAGAGATGCTTTACAGGAACAGCCCTATTCGGAACAAACTTCATAAACGTGATACCGTTCACGAACAAGTTTCCACAACTATATTCAGTCCCTTGAGCCGCAAGCATCAAGCTCTGCTTAATAAGGCCCATCGAAACATCCGAAACTCCGGCGGACAATTGACAATGAAGTTCATCTAAAGCCTTCAATACTCTCTTATAGACAATCATCTCGCTCTGGAGGGAATCAGGAACCTTCCGCATTCCAAGCCATTCGTTCAAGCATTCCTGCAACAACGACAAATCTTGCAATGCACGCAATTCACCAGACTCTTTATCGATACCAAGCTCCATCCACTTCTGCAAAGATTCAATGCATTCGACAAAGCGGCAAAGCGAAGCCTTATTCGAGCTTTCCATGTTCGAATAAGGTCTAGTTTCCTCGTCACCAAGCATCACATCGCTCGTCGTCATTTGTGCGAGCAGCAATCGATTCACGGATTTCAGCCAGTCGTCCTTCTGATCGCGGACACGGTACGTATTCGTCTCGGCAACCCATTCCTGCCATGCATCAATTTCTTCGTTCTTAATACCGCGAGCCGCCTGCACCACCGGATTACGAACTAGACTAAAGAAATTCGGTCTTGTTATGGATTTCTGTTGCAAAATCGAGAACAAACTTTCGAGCGCACTCTCAGTAAGCGAAGCCTTGGCCGGGGAATCGACAATCGAGAAACGAACATGCAAGAAACCTTTTTCTTTCTTAGTTTCCGGCTTTACAGGAGTCTGGTCAAAGACCATGCTAATGGCAGTTCGATAATCATCAAGACAAGGCGAAACCACAAGGATATCATCAACTCGAGTTTCACCCTTCAGCAAATTGCAAATCTTGGTATGCAAATCTTCAATTTCGCGGATTCTAGTCGGGGCGGCAGTCACGTCAAGCGAGCCGTCTTTCAAATCAGCTTCCGTTACCCCCTTTAAAGTTTCTCGATGGGCAATGGAATACTGCACCTTGTGCAAAAGCGAATCCTGAGGCAAATCACTTGCATCGGCATCAACACCATCAACACCCTTAAAATCAAAATCGTAATTCGAAGCTTGGCACCAAAGCTTGATATTGTCTCGCCCAGAACGGCCCCAACTAATCAGCAAGTCATTTTCTTCGCTATTCGCAATGGATTCGGGAATATCATCCACATCAACTTCTGTAGTCTCGGATTCATCAAAAGACACATACATGTTCTTCTTAATATCATCAAGAACTTCGCCTTTGTCCGTCGACAAGACGCTCTCGCGAGCATTCCACTGGCGATGCACGCTATTGTTTTCGCGAACCGATTTCAAATCTTCCCAAAACTCCATACAAGGGTTCTGGATATAAGCACAGATATCATGCGATTCAGCAAATTTCTGCAAAATGACGCGATAGAATTGTCCCATGCCCGAAAGGCCAAAAATAAAGAGCGGGGCGCCATTCAGCATTTCGTCATAAAAAGGTTTAGCGCCATTCTTTTCGCGTTCGAGAGCTTGATTATAAAGATAAGGAATCGTCAAGTACTCAATACCTCTACCTTCCTTATCAAGTCCCTTGCGAACATTTTCGTTTTTGAACATTTCGTTCAACAACGAATTTTCACCATGGAATACCGCAGAATAAAGTTTCTGCTGCCACATTTCGCGGCCAGCCACATCTTTATTAGACTGTGCAAAGAACAATTTCAGGTCACCGTCTTTCCACTTTTCGAGAATGCCAAAAGCATCACCCTTTGCATTCTTGACAAACCCCTTCGGGCGGCTCGTTTCGTAATCCAAGAACAGCGAAGCCATTTTGTTCGCAAAGTCAAAGAGACGATTTTCATCAAGGACTTTCTGAAGATTGCCTTTTTCGTCAACACGATCAACCATCAAATAACGAGTCACCTCGTCATCAAGAGTCTTGTAATTCGGAACGCCATCTTTTTCTTTTCTCAAGTAAGCGAGAATAACGTTCGTCAGCATTTCCGCAGTAAGCTTCGACTTGGATTCATCTTCACCCACCAAAATATCAAACAAGAAACGGTCAATCGAACTCTTGTTCAAATTTGCAAGAACGCCATTTTTCTTTACCCAGCGCAAACGGAACCACTGTTCCAGCTTGGAATCAGGAAAAATCACCACGGGGGCCTTAAACGGATCCTTCCAATTGTTCGAGATTTTTTCAATCATCTCATCGGCGAGATGTTCCAAATTCAATGCAAAATTCAGGTAAAGCATACTACGTTATTCTCTCTAAAAAACTCTATTAAATTCCTTTTTTATGAAGAAAAGCCCTATGAAAGGTTCTTTCAAATATACATCCTTTAAATGCCATAACGTGACATTTTGACCGTTTTCCACCTTTTTTCGTTAAAAATTCGATTCTCAAAATCATAGGACATTTTGATCCGTTCAGGACGTTTTTTAAAAGTCACTAGATCCTCACCTTCGTGAGGATGACGAATTAAGTCGTGACGTAGAGGAATTAAGCCGCGAGGTGGACAAAATAAAAGAAGGATGATGCGAAATGTTAGAAAGGCAAATCGTCCTCTTTCGTTTCTTGCTCGATTTTCAATTGCTTGCGTAACTCCGCTGCAATCTTTCTCGGAACAGACATCGAAGCGGGCAACACGTCCACAACAGGTTTGTCAAAGTTATAACCACAGACTTCTCCAGATTTCGATGCAGTATAACCGACAAGGGTATATGAATCGTGCAAATTGCCAAGACAAGGAACGACCGGATCATAGCGTTTGCGTTGCTGTCGCTGCAATCGATATTTCTCCACTTGCTCCACAGTCGCAGGCATTTTCCAGACAATCGCGAGTTGCACAAAATCCTCCTGCACAACCTCTACAATGTCACCTTCCTCAAAGAGTATCGTCTTCGGATTACGCCCATGAAAAACGACATCGCCCAAAGGGTCAATTTTTTTTTCTCTATTGCAAATATTAGAGACTTCGCTTGTCTGCCACAATTTCCCATTGCCCAAATAACAGCGCCGCGAAAGCCTCGCTTCTGGATACAACGAATAATCCAGCGGCTTTTCCTCCACAAAAGAGCAATAGACCTTATGACTTTTATTTTTGGCAAGTTGACGAATTCTTTTTTCAGCTCCAGCAAGAGATTGGTAAAAGCCCGTTTCCATTTTTTCTATATGGAAGCCCGGATTTCTCGACAAAACACATTCCAATTCTTCTTTATCGATATCGTATTTGGGCTTTGGGTCCCAAATGCAATAGAAATAAACATGTAAAATGAATAAACTTTTGTAATTAGTCATTGGTTGCGACCTCACTTCTCTAAAAACCCATACTCCTCCCCTGTCGGGAATCCTTGTAGGCAAGCTCCGACTTCAAGGCTTCCAAAATCGTCGCGGCAGTCACCTCGCTTTCATCGTAAAAGCGGAGACTTCCGTAAGCGGCATTGAAATCGCCCGGCGCAAGCATACGCAAACTGCGGGCTTCAGCAGGGCATTCGACCTTCGGGAAGAACGCCTGCCACAGCTTTTCGATGCCTTCGGGCTTCAAGTAGCCGAACTTGACCTTCAGCGCAAAACGCCTACGGGAAGCGGTATCCAGTTCGCCATCGAAGTTCGTCGCGGCAATGAAGATGCCCTTGAAGTTTTCCATCTGCGTCAGCATCTCGTTCACTTGGGTCACTTCCCAACTGCGGGAAGCATTGCCGCGGTCGCGAATCAAGCTGTCCGCCTCGTCCAAGAAGAGAATCGCCTTCGATTTTTCGGCATCGGCAAACATCTTGCGAATCTGCTTTTCGGTGTTGCCCACGTAGCAATCCAAGACGTCGCTCGCTTTCTTGATGATGAGCTTACGGTTGAGCGTACGCGCCAGATGCTTTGCGAATTCCGTCTTGCCCGTTCCCGGAGCGCCATACAAAAGCACATTCAAAGAATCTGGGCGATCCGATTCCTGCATCATCTTCCACTTTTCATCGAACGACTTTGCCACACTCATAATCTTTGCCATATCGGCATCGATATTCAGCACATCCAAAAGATAGCTCGGAGCGCGACTTTCCTTGTCGCGATTGGCGTATTCGATATTCAGATTCAGCAATTCCGCCTGAGCTTCGGCAATCGTGCGCACAGTCTTCAACGGGTCTATTTTGCAACCCGATTCCAATAACTTCTTGGTGCCTACAACTGCCTGCGTAATCCCGCCCGCCGTAATCGGCAATTCTTCGGACAAATGCCTTACAGATTCTTCGGGCAAGAAAGACCTCGCGTGATTTTCGTGAACCACGGATTCCCAGACATCGCAACGCTTTTCAGCATCGGGACGTTCGAAACGGACCGAATAATCAAAACGGCGGAGCGTACTGTTTTCAATCCACTGCGTATTATTCGAAATCCAAATTACAGGAACCTTAATCTGTTCCAAGAAGAAATTCAAGGCACCCTTTTCGCAGCAATTCAAAATCACATCGGCCTCATCGACCAAGAGAATAGCCTTCTTTTTCTGGTACTTGGTCGCCGCGAACATGATGCTCCCCATACGGCTACGAACAACAGAATCTTCCTTGCTTTCACGATGCGAACCAACGATGCTGATATTCGTGAGCACCAGCGGACGCTTGAGTTCCTTGGCAATCGACTTTGCCAATTCCGTCTTGCCCGTACCTTCGACACCATAAAAGAAAATGTTCAGGCCATCGCCCACCTTGGCGTGCTTCAACATGTCAAACGCAAGTTCGACCTTCGGATTCTTTCGGCAAAGTTTCTTGAACGGGACAGCCTTACCCTCGTACACTCTAAAATAAAGGCTGTCCAAATCATTACCAGAATGACCGTCCAAGAAAAAGCCGATACGCTTGGTAATGTCAAGATCGTCATCAACAATACCCATGCGCTTTAACGTTCCATTATTCGACACCGCATCATCAAAGTCCAGATTCGGATACAGTCTCGTGAAAATATCAGGAAGAACAGAGTCACGCATACGGCGCGGCCCGATGCGGTCCATAAGCGAACTGCATTGTTCCTTGTTAAAGAAGATCCACGAAAACATTAGGATTTCCATTTCCGTTTCGTTCAAGCCGAAAGCCTGCTGCACAATATTCAGACGCTTAAAGTACCCGTCGTCAAAATCCTGATTTTCGTTCAAAAATTCCACCAGTTCCTGGACAACACTATCGTAAAACACCTTCTGCGACGGAGCATCGAAAATGCCCTCACCGTTCAAGTAATTCTGGACGAAGTCAGAAATTTCGCGAATCGAGCAGGAGCGATTAATCACATCGTTAAAGCGGACCACAGCCTTTTTGCGTCTCTGGTAAGCCACCGACTTTTCATCGTCATCGCAGCCGAGCCTTTTACCGGCATATTGGTCGTTCAGTTCGTTAACAAAACGTTCCCTTTCAGAAGCCGGGAGGCTATCTTCAAGCGCGTTCAGCATTTCGAAATGCGCCGAAAGCTTTTTCAGCACACGAGAAGCGCGTTCCTTCGGGAAAATGGCGATACAGTCATCAGCATCCGGGTAATTCTTGGCAGAACGCAACATGCGGACCCAATATTCATAACTCTTGAGAGTCACAAAATCGAGGCTAATCTTTTTGCTGAAGGAATCCGTCTTTAACGATTCCACGACACCCTTAAAGTAATCATTCTTCATAAAACCTCCCATCTTTTAATCTCTTGACACCTCAAATTTAGAAAGCACGTGCGACAAATATCGTCGCAAGCAAATTTACACCAAGCGCACTAAACCAACGATACCACCTATATATCGTTACGAAGAGGGGAAATGTAAACGACCTTTTCCAAAAGCAGATTAAATAACGATGTGAATAAAAACGATCAAGAAATTTATTGACGTGGATTCTTTAAATAAATATTATTGGTGGAATAAAAGGAGAATTCCCTATGGGTTGCCACAATTATCAAAATGACATTATTCTCGGCACTAAAGCAGACATGGAAAAAATGTACGGACTTTTAAAAGCCATTCCGGATAATTTTGATTTTGCAGATACAAAGATGAAGGCATTTTCTGACGACCCCAATTATGCAAAAGAAGCCGAATATAGTCTAGGACATGACGGCTCAAGAGTTTACGCCAACGAGGGATATTTCAATATAGAGCACAATGTCATTTTGCATAACGCTGAATCGTACAACAAAGGTTTCGCCGGCCTATATTTTCTATCCGTTTCAAGTCTTTCTTTTGCAGGGAACGGATGGGCCCCCATCTTATTTATGAAAGCAAACAACATCAACTATCTTAAGTTAGTTGAATCGATTTGTGGAGAAGAAGACCCTAGCGCCTGTTTCTGGATTGTTCGCGACAATGTTGAAAACAAAGAAGAATCAACGACCGTTTACGATGTAGAAATGATGACAGCTTTGGGAGGAAAGCCTAGTGATTTTATCCAATCAGGAATTGAATTAGCGAATTATATTACTTCATTGAAATAAGAATCAAGCGCAATAACGTTGTGCGGGAGCGTATCTCCGAACGCAAACAGATGCAGACTATCTTTGTAAATGCCCATGGCGATTTTGTGCAACTAGCCATTATCTAGAATTTGCCTCCAAGCGTAGAGTATATGAAACCAATATGGGAACAGCATAGGATGATATCTTGGAAGAATGCGTATGCGTCAAAGATTTGTCCTTTGAAGAAAATGCCTTCTTTTGCTTTTTTAGGAGCCGTATCTAGCTCGTTGAATATTTTAGAGAAGTTTTCGTCAATCTTTTCAAATTTCAGTTCGTGTTCGATAAATTTTGCGTCAACCTTATTCTCTATTGCGTCTAAACGGTTTGTAAGCGAAACATTTTGATGCAAGTAGTGACGCATTTGCACGAACGCGTTCATTATTTCGATGCTGACTTTAATTGCCTTTTCGCTGCGGAGAATCGCCGAAAGCATGGCGACACCCTGTTCGGTAAAGGCGTAGGGAGCGTAGCGCAAACCCTTTTGGTCGGATTTGGAGGTCACAAATGGGGGCGCGGAGATGACTGTGAAGGACTATATTCCCAACAAGTTTGTAGTGAGTTTCACCATAGTTTCTTGTTCTTCAGGTTTGCTTTCAGCAATGTGTTTTTCAATATAGATTCAACATACAACAAGTAATGATGCCCCCCCCAAACCACCCATTTGCCGGAAAAAATTACTTTTCGGTGAAAAAGTCCATTTCGACACAATTTGTCATTTTATTTTGGTATATTAAAACACATGCCGACAAACTCCGTTAAAAATTACAAAAGCATCTTCGTCTTACATATTTACGAGATGCATCCGTTCGAAAAAAAGACTTACCGCATCCACGAAGAGGATATAAAGCGATATGCATACGCAAAGCCTGGTTTTCGTATTTTCGAATCAAAGACAGCTTATTGCCAATCCCTAGCAGAAGCCGAGAAACACATCCATGAAAAAATAAAAATCAAAGATATTTACGGGTTTGTTGTAGAAGAAAAACCTTTAGATTACACAATTCAACCATTTGATAGAATTTCCATTCGACGCTACCTAAAAGATGGCTCACTTTGGCAAAAAAGCGAAGTTTCTAACATTCGAAAAAAAATCGGAGACGACTGTGATTTAGGCGATTTCGGTTTTTATGGACGTGATCCTAAGACGATCCCATTCAAGGAAGGCGATATCGTAGAAGTTGTGGAAAACGATTTCGTCCATCTTGCCATCATTTGGAGTTTACCTGCAACAATCGAGGATTTAGAAGAGGATTGGGCGGACTACAAAAACGCCAAAGACAAAACAGAACTAGACATCTATCCTGATGAATCAGATGATGTTTATTACACCGTCAACACTATGTATTACGATACCGAAAAAGGTCATATAGGTTGTGAATACACATGGTCTGCTGTAGTTGATGTTCTCCCGCCATCGCTTCCTGTGCCGAAAAAGCTAGAAACCGAACTTCGCGAAAAATTTAAAACGCACTATGAAGGATGCGTTGACATCATATAGATAGACGGCTGTAGCAGAAGTGGAAAATTTTACCTTTACGGGAAAACAAACACTTCGTTTTCGACATCATAACACAGCGGAACAACCTTTTCAGTACCGCTGTTCGGATTCACTATAATAAGTTCCGCAGAACGCTCGTCTTCTATGCGGTTTGTCCATATAAATTTGCGGTCCAGAAGCCATATAGCATCGGTGTTCTGTTCATCAATTCCCTGATCGCGAATATCCGAAAGTTGCGGGCGTCCGCACACATTTTCTCCTTCCAAATAATCCAACAAATCCAGCACGATTATTCGGATTTGCAGTTCTTTGGCAAGAGCCTTGAGCATGCACAAAACTTTATTTATAGCATCGCTGCAATTCGGCGCATCACTCCATTTTATCGTATTCAGCGAGTCTATAATCAACAAGTCGAGTTTTCCATCGCGATTGAGTCGGCGCACTTCACTCGCGATTTCCGTAACATCAATACCAGAAGAATCATCGATAAAAAAAGCAACTTGGCGATGATGTAGCGCCATCTCTTTTGCAGCAAGCGAAAGAGCGAATGATCTTTTCCCGACTCCAGGGTGCGATGCCAAAAGAATTAAGCCGTTTTTCGGGCTATCCATCTCGCAAATAGATTTATTTTCTGAATCACTCAACAACTTTTCCTCCTCTATGCCATTGGATTTTGCTGCTGCAATTTTTAACATCAACCGCATACGGAATTTCATCAATTTTTGGATCTTTCGTTTTCAACTTTTTAATCCTTACTGCCATAACATCATTCGTCATTTCCGCGTAACCAGGAATCTCCTTTTATTTATTTCAACTAGAATTTCACAAATCTTTTGCCCATCGCAATATCCATCGGAAACGGGAGCGATTCGACCAAACTTTCAACTTGCCGAAGCGCATCCAAAAGCACAGGGATTCGCCTTGCAAAATTCTTATCATTCAACGTCATAGAGACAACGTTTTCGCCCATGCCCACGCGCAAAGAATAAAACTTCCCCGTTTCAATCAGCTCCCATTCATAATGCGTAGACGCAAGCAATTGCTCAATAGCAGCCTTAATACTCACCTTCGCCATCGCCTCGATTTTCGCTTTTTTCTCGTTTTCAACTAGCGCGTTTTCAAAACGCTCAAAGTTCTTTGGGAAATCATCGATAAAACATTCTAGTCTTTTTAGCGATTCTTGCAAATCAATCGTCGGCGAAGAGTAACTAATCGAAGAACAATCTTTTATAGACAAACGCACAGTCGCCTGAAAATTCACTAGAAGTTCCACAGAAACCATCGCATCCAAGGATTTCGCGATTCGGATTTCTTGAATTTTATCGCCCTGCTGAAACATCGCCCCCTGTTTTTCGCCAACCGCCTTCACAGAATAACGATGTTCCGGCCTACGGCTTTTAAGCTCATTGAACGCACAAAGAATCTCCCCTTCAGAAAGGGAGTTAACACATTGAGCGCGAACAAGAATGCGGTTTACGAGCCTCCCCCAATAATTGCTGACGAGGGAATTCGTGCTCAAAGAGTTGCGATATAACGATGAATTATTGCCATTCATACCGCCAAATATACTAACGGCATGCGACAAATATAGACGTTTACAAAACTTAGATTTACGGCATGTAGGAATCTTTCAGTTTATCGTCATGCGAATCTATGATTTGCTTCAACCGAGGAATCACTGCTTCTATAGATTCTGTTTCAATTTTTTCACTACAATCGAATTCCTCACAGGTTTCTTTGCTCATATTATCGTATAAGTTAGCTTTTTCTTCTAACTCTTTCTCGATCGAAAGCAAAGCCTCATCCCTCGTACATTTATAAAGATGCCCAATAAGTTCCAAAGCACCAACAAAATCAAGACGCAAGTCATCAAAATCAAACGTATTGGAGGAGTAATCAGCAGTCCAACCGAGGTCATCAACCGAGCAACCATTGCAGTTGTCTTCGAACCACAAAGGAACAACCCGTAAAAGCGATTCACCGTTTTTACCCTTGTAAGGAAATTCCCTTTGCCACCACGAGACATCTATTTCCATCTCACTACCGCAATGAGGACAAGTATAGCTATCGCAACAATTTATCTTGACGAAATTCAGACGGACGTCTCCGCAAACTTCTGCAAAACGGACCGATTTAAATTTTGTTGTTTTTCCACAATTAGCGCATTTGATTTCTTGGTCTTGTGTCCAGCCTAAACTTGCATTTGTCATAATGAAACCTCCTATCAGTTTATAACTGATAATTTAACACTTCCACATTTTCATTTACAACTATTAATAATGTCCTGAGCCTCTTTTTTATAGAGATCAAAAGTCAATCCCTTTTTTGTGAACAATTGAATCGTTGAGGAGTAATGCGACATTGGAACAACTTTATACTCTTTATCAAGATGTTGCTTCATTAGCATTTCATAAGCAAATTTACCTAAAGCAATAATTATTGGCTTTTTAGAAAAATGCGATATTTCCTCCTTGAATACCGCAATATTCCTTGCAATAATAGAAGCGACAGACTCGCCATTCTTCTTTTTGTCTTCTATGAAGGAATTAACGTTTGAAGATTCAACGTCTTTAATCAAGTCCGTAATGTAACAACCTTCCATTTCGGTTCCTGCCGTTGCATACCTAAGCTTATGATCATGAGCATTTCGCCTTGAAGAATGAAAGTTTGACATCCATGGAAGTTTGGATTTATGTTTCTCAACTTTATCAGGCGCCGTTTCCTTATCTTTAGTTTTTTCACTAAAGGGATTTGCAGCAACAAAAACATACTTTTCATGAATTCGTCGAATCAGAGCATTTTCATCAGAGCACCACTCCGACCCACCAACATTTAAATTTTTTGTTTCACTTCCGTCAGGAGCCTTATCCCAAATTGTCCAGCTAGCAACATTCCCATATTTTGATTTTAAGAATTCATAATTATCTTTTTTTGTCATTTCAACCTTCTTTATATTTGACGTAATTATTTTTCATAAAAGTAATAAAAAAGGCTCCCCACAGTCTATTCAACCATGAGGAAGCCTAAAACATCTATATTAATTAATCTTACCTAAACATAGCGGTAATCGAGGTCACTTCGCCAGGGTTCACCTTGCGGGTCACATCGGTCACGCCATCGCTCCAGCCAGTGAACACGCCACCAGAATTTGCCTGAGCCGTAAGCGTTACAGGCACGCCCGTGTAGAACGTCAACTTCATCGAAGACTGATCCAATGCGAGACCGTCCACGAGAATCGTTCCCGAGCCCTGCGAAGCAAGCGTCATTTCAGCCGTTGCACCCAGCGAGAAGTAAGATTCCATCTGTTGACGAATCGTTGCTTGGCGAGATTGGGCAAACGTCTTTATGGTCTGCAAGTTATTGCTCATGCTAGATGCGTTGTAGCCCCAGAATTCCTGGTCGCGAGCCATTTCGGATTCCACCTGAGACTGCAAATTGTTAATGCGCTTGAGGAGCCTTTCTGCAGAGAAGTTCATCGAGAGGAGTACGCTAAAGCGGTTGATGAACGCATTCCTGAAGCCCTCGTTTTCGAGCAAGCGGATCATGAGAATCGTGTGCACGGAGGTAGAAGCACCCACAGCCATCTGCGGTTGCTGACCGCCCATGCCGCCGCCCCAGTTGCCACCACCCATGCCCGGGAAATCGCCGCCCATGCCCGGGAAGTTCATGCCGCCCATGCCGCTCGTACCATTTTCATTAGTCACGTAGCTGAACACGTTGCCGTTCTGGGTATTGTAAGACACACCAAAGCCAAAGTCCGTATCGTACATGAACCATTTCCACTTGGTTTTCTGGCTTGCAACACGCCACTTCTTTATGTTGTTATGTGGCCAGTCGCTGTTATTCAAGAACATTTCAGCCTGCATGTAATTGATATAGTTGTCGATATCAATCTGGTCCGCGACCTTCTTGTAGTTGGCATCAGACGAGAGACTGTTGCTACGTAGCCATTCAATCATAGCCTTGTAATCTGCTGAAGAACCTGCGCTCGCCTCATCTGTACCGCTGGCAGACGTTTCAAGAAGGTCAATATCGTTCGGGTCGTAGCCGTACTTGGTTTCGTAATAGTATTCGTTATTACGTTCGCGCAAGTCATGGATGCCGTAATACTTACCATTGTAATACACGATAACGTAACGGCCACGCTGGTAATCCACGCCAAGACCTTCCGTCATCGAGGTTCCCAAGCGGTCGCGCAAATAATCGTCACCGCTGTTGTTACCGAAGTTTCTCAGCGAGAACGCCTTGAACTTCTTGAGTTCCGGATAATCCGGGAACAGCGGGTATTTCAGACGTTTGTCGCCATATTCTTCGCGCAAGGTAATGGCAAACGACTTCTTTTGTTTTGCACGGCTATACTGGCCCGTAATCTTGTAATCGCCCATGATGCCAAACGCAGGCGTTTTCGGCTTGCCGGGTTCAAACATTTCCACATAAACCGGGAGTTCGCGGTTGCTCCAGAAGTTCGCACCCTTCTTCGGGTCCATCATGCTAGCGCCATTACCCGTCATGTACAAGCCGGAATCGGGGCTGAACATCGAAAGCGGATCCGTCGTCACGAATATCGCCGCCAACGAAGGCTGTTGTTCGAAAATGTACGTGCGGTTAATTTCTTCACTCGGATAGGAACCGTTAGCATAAGTGCGGCAACGCAAAACCGTCGTAGCGCTAATGTTCATCGTCGTTTGCGCAGCCGGAGAGTTGGCCGTCGGTTCTTTACCGCCTTGTTCGCAACGGGTGCCCGTCGGGAACGTCACCGTCACCGCAGAGGAATAGAAACCGGAAGGAGGAATGTTCACTTCGGCAACTTGAACCTGTTCTGCGAAGACCTCGCCCACCGTATTGCCGTAAGGCGACGGAGTCGCAAAGCCCCACTTGCCAGCGCCATCACGCGACCAGGAAGCAGCCGTCGGAACAGCACCGAAACGCACGGAGTCAAGCATTGCACTTTCGGCATTTATAAAGTAAAGCGCACCGCCATCCTTATCGACCTTGAACGAAGCATGCGGTTCATGCCCACGGTTACGAGCGATATAAGACGTAATCTGGAAGGTCGTCGATTCGCTGCCCTGAGTTTCCGTCGCAAAAGTCGATGCAGTTACTTTGTTGCGATTAAGATCCTTGGCGTTATCGTCCAAACGAACGTAATACACCGACGAAAGATCGCCTGTACCACGGAGGTTCTTGCCGCCCCAATTGCTGAGCGAGTCGCCTTCTTTAAAGTTCACACGGATTTTATGGTTCTTGGTGATGAAACCGCGGACCACGAGCTGGTTGACCTTGCTGAGCTTCGACGCATTGCCGGTTTTAATCACCACGCGCGAATAATCGCCGCCTTGGGCCACCTTCATCACAGCGCCAGCCTGATTAGCACCGCCTTCGTTAAAGCACAACGAGGACTTGCCCGGCAAATTTTCGACATTGTTGCCAGACGTGTTACCTCCAGCACCGCCACCGGGATTACCGCCCATGCCAGGCATCCCGCCGCCCCAATCACCGCCCATGCCAGGGAAATTGAAGCCGCCCGACCCTGCCGCAGATTCAGAACTGCAATCCGAACTCATCATGTTGAGAGAATCCGACGGAAGGATGTAATCTGGATAGTTCTTGCCCGAAAGGAACACAATCATGTAGCTTTTAGCCGGGATCTTCACATTGCCAAAGACCCAGCGACGCGGATTCGACAAGTCATCCGTAAGCGCATAGCCCTTCAAGTCAACAGCGGCATCCGACGAGTTGTAAAATTCGACCCATCCCGGATCGTTACCGTCATTGTCCTTGAGGTTCGCATTCGAAGGCGAAACTTCGGAGAAGAACACGGGACTATTGCCCTCAAAATGCGGAATAACGCTAGCGGCACTCGATGCCGGAGGCACCGCAGCACTCGAAGTCGGAGCAGAGGCACTTGAACCCGGAGCGACGTTCCCAGCAGAAGAAGTCGGCTGCACAGGAGAAGACTGACCCGGCGTTGCAGCGGATGTTCCCACAGCAGCCGAAGAAAGCCCCGGCACGGACCCCGCCGCACTAGAAAGACCATCACCACCACCATTGGAATCGGAACTGATCTCACCAGTATCAGGTCCCAGCGGACTTTCAAAAGAACTGCTGTCATCTCCGCAAGCGGTCAAAATTAAACCTAAACCCACCCCGCATAGCGCTACTTTCGCTAAAGATTTCATTTCCATATACCTTTTTTTGAGCGATACATTTTGAGCGATACACCAATCCAATCCTTTGCTTAATTATACATCGAGAAGACCCGTAAACAACTCTTTTTTTTAATGAACGTTGTAAAAGGATTGAGCAATTGACAACACGCAAAAAAGCGGAACTAGAAG
>JAEEGL016126579.1_pt1 | contig 35845 bp, 36 predicted proteins | sample 9134231 | NCBI WGS metagenome assembly JAEEGL01 (sample SAMN16246548, study PRJNA631951) | gut metagenome | biome: gut microbiome; feature: rumen; material: fiber-attached | host: Bos | place: Iran: Karaj | collected 2018-10
ACGTCCGCCAGAGTCCCTTTTTGGCATAGCCGCTCAACAACGTCCGAAGAAACAACGTAAATTTACGAGAGAAGTTGAAACTCAAACCTAAATCAATTATATTTGCAGTCTAGTTTTAGGCTGTCCTAAAAAGGGGAAGTCTACAAAAAGGGGAAGTTTACATTCCAACTACCTAATACCCTCCAAATAAAGCCGCAGGAATTTTGCGAGACTTTTTCAATGTTATTACCCGCCTTTTGTCTTAATGATATACAACGTAAAAAACAAAAATTCAGGCCTGTGAAACTCAGGACTCTTTCGTTTTAGCCCTTTTGGTCTTCCTGTTTTCTGTTTTGGGTTTACGTCCCTCTCTCATGTTATCTGTTCCTATAACCGCCCACATTTGCCTAATCAAAATGCGCTGTCAGGCTGTTTCCACATCAAACTGTCATTCTCTTCCAACTCCCGGCACGGCCCATCCTTAGGCTCCACCTCTGTCGAACTGCAAGCCGCCACCAGCGCAGCCACCAAAATCACAACCATCCAAATCCCACAATTATTCCTATGTGTTTTCATCTTGAAACCAATCAAATTTGCACCCGCAAAATTACTCAAAATGCTATATATCTATTTCACTTCCAGCACAATCGGACAGTGATCTGAATGTTTCACTTCTGGAAGGATGTCCACTCTGTCGATACGATCCTTTAAGTTTTCTGTAACCATGTGATAGTCGATACGCCAGCCGAGGTTTTTAGCACGGGCTCCGGCACGGAAACTCCACCAGCTATAGCGGTTGGGCTCCTTCACCAAGTGACGGAAACTGTCGATATAGCCGTCGCTGAGGAAATCCGTCATCCACTGGCGTTCCTCTGGCAAAAAGCCTGATGATGTGTCGTGTTTCCTCGGATTGTTGATGTCGATATCCTCATGACAGATGTTGTAGTCGCCAGAAAGGACCAGTTGGGGACGCTCTTTGCGCAATTGATTGACATATTGGCGAAAAAAATTGAGCCACACCATCTTAAAGGCTTGGCGCTCATCGCCGGTGGTACCCGAAGGATGATACACGCTGACCACCGACAGGTCGCCAAAGTCGGCTCTCAGGAAACGCCCCTCGTTGTCGTAAAGCGGATTGCCCGTGCCATACACCACATTGTCAGGTTCCTTTTTGGCAATCAATCCAACACCGCTGTAACCCTTCTTTTGGGCGGGATACCAGTAATGATGGTAACCCATCGCCTCAAAGTCAATCAGTGGGATTTGATCAGGCGTAGCCTTGAGTTCCTGAAAACAAAGCACATCAGGTTGATATTCTTTGATCCATTGCAGCAGACCCTTATTGATGGCAGAGCGGATGCCGTTGACGTTGTAACTGACGATTTTCATAGGATAAAAATTTATGATGCGAAGATAAGAAAAGATTTTTTATTTTAGCAGCCTAAAATCAAATGAACCGTGGCAAAGCAGGAAACTGGCAACTGGATTGATCGTTTCAACGAATGGAGGACTGCCCATCTGTCCAACCAGCAGTTCATGTTGTTGCTCAGTGTCCCCACTGGTTTCCTTGGCGGATTGGCGGCCATCATCATCAAAAGGCTTGCCCATGGCATCCGCGATTTGGTGTTAAGCATCCATTTCGAGTATTCCGACATCCTGTATTTCGTGTTTCCCGCCATCGGCATCCTGTTGACCATTGTGTTTTGCAAATACATCCTCCGCAAGGAGATTGGGCACGGCATACCTGGCATTCTTTATGCTATCAAAAAAAAGAAAGGTGAGGTCAGCCGACACAGCATGTGGTCTACCATCATTGCCAGTGCCTTGACGGTAGGTTTCGGCGGTTCAGTCGGTTTGGAAGGTCCCTCGGTATCGACAGGCGCAAGTATAGGCTCCAACCTGGCCCGTTGGCTGAAGTTGGAATACAAGCAGGTGGTGATGCTGATTGGCATGGGCGGCGCTGCAGCGTTGGCAGCCATCTTCCAAGCCCCGATGACAGGCATCTTCTTTGCCTTGGAAGTGCTGATGATCGACCTCTCCTTAGGTTCGTTGATTCCCATTATCTGCGCATCGTTCATTGCTATTTTAACCTCCTATTTTCTGCTGGGACAGGCGGTTGAATATCCCGCCGTCATCAGCGAGGGATTCATCCCAAGCAATGCACTTTATTACGTCGGCCTCGGACTCTTCGTGGGGCTGATTTCCGCCTATTTCCTACGGGTGACTTTTGGCGTGGAGAAACGCTTTAAAGCCATCGCTTCACCTTGGAAACGGTTTGCCATCGGCGCCGTCATGTTAGGCATCTTGATTTTCTTCTTCCCTGCACTTTACGGCGAAGGTTACGAAGCTGTGAATGCCGCCTTGCGAGGCGACTATACGCCCATCTATAGCAACCCCATCTTCAGCAGCTTAGGCCAGCATGAGTGGGCTATCTTGGTTCTATTGGCGGCGCTAATCATCCTAAAGGCCTTTGCTACCGCCCTGACCTTTGGCGCCGGCGGCGTGGGAGGCACCTTCGCTCCCGCCCTGTTCCTTGGCGCTTTCTCCGGATTGTTTTTCGCCCTCTCCATGAAGTATATCGGTCTGCGGGAGCTTGATCCTGCCAAGTTCGCCTTGGTGGGCATGAGCGGTCTTATCGCAGGCATGCTCCACGCCCCTTTGACAGGCATCTTCCTGATTGCCGAAATCACCAATGGCTATGCGCTCATCGTCCCCCTAATGATCGTCTCAGCCCTCTCATATTTCGTCAACCGGATTTTCTTCAGCCATTCGGTTTACACCAATTCAGTAGCCGAACACGGCGTGGAGGTGACGCACAACAAAGACGTCAGCATCCTCAGCATGATGACCCTCAACGGTTTGATCGAGAATAACTTCAGCAAAGTCAAACGTGGATCCACTTTGGGCGACCTCATCCCTATCATCGCATCCTCAAGACGCAACATCTTCCCTGTGGTCGACAAGGATGGCACCTTCTGTGGCCATGTGTTGTTCGACGACATCCGCAGCGTCATGTTCGATCAAACGCTCTACCAACAGCCCATCGAGGAGTTCACCGTCATTCCTGAATATGTCATCCAGCCTGAAGATTCCATGGAAGCCGTGGTCAAAAAATTCCAAGTCTCTGGCAAGTATAACATCCCTGTGGTTGAGAAGGGCAAATACCTTGGCTACATCTCCAGAGCCAATATGTTTTCGACCTATCGAAAGACTTTGAGCGAAATTTCTGAGGATTAGTTCCAATATTTTTGTACCTTTGTCGTTTTAACGCAAAGACTTTCCCATGAAACGACTGATCGCACTCACCATATTTCTATGTTCTTTTCTTTTACTTCAAGCCCAAGATACCGTTCGGCAACCCAACTGGTTCGAACGTGTTTTTCTGGGCCAAGCTGTCATTGTTCACGACACCGTTTTTATTTATCCTGATTCTTTCGACGATGAAGAGGAATGTGAAGACGAAGAAGAAATCAGTGGAAGCATTGGCATGCCTATCGACACTTTAAACACCGACGATAAATTCCTGAAAGTCATCCTTCTCGACAACGGCACCTGGATGTATTACGACATCCCAAAGCCCGACCTTCCGGATTTCATCAGCAATGACCACTGGATGACCGACCAAGTCCACGCCTATTCCGACATCAACATTAAGCATTTGCCTGAAGAGTTGCCCATAGTGCTTTGCGACTCGCTGCACGGTTGGCATATTCCTGGTGAAGGCCGCTTGGTCTCCACATACAAGGTGAGACGAGGTCATAAGCACCAGGGTGTGGATCTCGGAGTAGGTTACGGTAACCCAATTTATGCGGCTTTCGACGGCGTTGTGAGGGCGGCTTTACCCCCTCGACTCACGGGAGGTTATGGCAACGTAGTAGTGTTGCGCCACGCCAGTGGCTTGGAAACCTATTACGGCCATCTGACTAAATACATTGTTGAGCCCGATGACCTTGTGAAAGCCGGTGAAGTGATTGGTTATTGCGGCTCCACAGGGCGTTCTACGGGACCCCATCTGCACTTCGAGACACGTTACATGGGCCAGTCGTTCGATCCCGAGCGCATCTTCGACTTCGAAGAGGGCACCCTTCGCGACACAGTCTTTACCTTGAAAAAGCACTATTTCAGCATCTATTCACATGAAGGCCAATCCGACAAAGAGTCGAAAGCTGCTTCTGGTCGCGTGACCTACACGGTGAAGAAAGGCGACACTTTAGGATCCATTGCCAAAAAACACGGCACCACAGTGTCAGCCATCTGCAAACTGAATGGCATCAACGAGAAAAAAATATTAAAAATCGGACAGAAACTCATAGTCAGATAACCATGAAAAAAGGCAAACTCTTGATATTTTCAGCCCCTTCAGGCTCAGGTAAAACTACTTTGGTCAACTATTTGCGCGAAGAAATTCCCTCGATCGCTTTTTCCGTGTCAGCTACCACACGTGAGCCTCGAGGCACCGAGCAAAATGGCGTTGAGTATTACTTCATGAGCCTTGAAGAATTCAAGAAACGTGTGGGAAACAACGAGTTTTTGGAATGGGAAGAGGTGTATCCCGGCCGCTGCTACGGCACCTTGAAAGCCGTCGTTGAAAAGATGCGCGAAGAAGGACATCATGTGGCTTTCGATGTAGATGTAGTGGGCGGCACCAACGTCAAAAAGTTCTATGGTGACGAGGCGTTGTCCATCTTCATCCAAGCCCCTTCGATCAATGCTTTACGCAAACGTTTGGTGGGACGCCAGACCGATTCGATGGAAGAGATTGAAAAGCGTTTGGCTAAAGCCGAATGGGAGATGAATTTCGCCAAAGGAAAGTTCGACATCACCATCATCAACAACGACTTGGAGACCGCCAAGCGCGACATTCTTGAAGCCGTCCAAAAATTCATTAAAAAATGAAAATCGGCCTTTACTCCGGTTCCTTCAACCCCGTGCACCACGGCCATGTGATGCTCGCCAACTACCTCGTGGAGTTCTCCGACTTGGACGAGTTGTGGTTTGTGGTTTCGCCACAGAATCCTTTGAAAAAAAGAGAGGATTTGATGAAGGATGAAGACCGCTTGAAGATGGTGGAACTGGCCTTGGAAGGCGACTCTCGGCTGAAAGTTTCCGACATAGAAATGTCGTTGCCCCTGCCCTCTTACACCATTAATACCTTGAGGGCTTTATCGGCAAAATACCCTGATGATCAGTTTGTTTTCATCTGCGGCATGGATAGCTTGCAGGGACTGCCTCGTTGGCGCGAGTATCAAGCCATTTTGGACAATTACCAGCTTTTGGTCTTTCCCCGCAAGGGTTACAATGGCGGCGAGTTGATTTGCCATCCGCACGTGAAAGTGTTGGAAACTCCAGTGATTGAGGTGTCGTCAACGTTCATCAGAAATAGCATGAAGGCTGGTAAAGACGTGCGGCATTTCATGCCTGAAAAAGCCTATCAATACCTTATTTCATCCGGAGGAGCTTCGTCATTTTAAAGCTCGTATCGAGGAAGATCAACGGTGCATAGCCATTGCGCTCGATTTGCCTTGAAGCTTCTTCCAAAAGATCAGCGATTTGAATGGTATTCGTCGGTTTTACAAACGGCGCAAAGCCCGAATTGAACTTCTTTTCCTCTTCGGGAAGCATCACCAGCTGAGCCAAATTATTATTGAACAAAAGTGAATTACGAACGATGTTCAAGCCATAATCCAACAGCTGTTTCTGTCTTTCACGGCCAATGCTTTTGATGTTATTTGAAAAGTCGATCAACTCGCTCACCGCGGCCTTAAAGCAGAGACGCATCCATTGTTGGAAGGTGCGGAAGTAATACTTCTGATCCTCAGCATCCTTGACGTTTTGGCAAGCTTTGATCCAGTTGCCTTCTGCCACAATGGCGGCATCCGAAGCCTCTTGGGGTGAACAGCCAAGGCGCTGTACTAAAGCGGTTTGTAAAGCGTTTTGCTCAATCCTCGGGATCTTAACCAAAGATGTTCTGGAGCGGATGGTTGCCAACAGCTCTTCCAGATCTTCGGCAATCAAGATGAAGAGGGTTTTCTCAGGTGGCTCCTCAAGCAGCTTCAGCAGCTTGTTTGCGGTATCCACACGCATCTTCTCCGCCATCCAGATAATAGCGATTTTATATTCACCTTCGTAGGCTTTAAAGCTCAATTTACGTAGCAGCGTTGCAGCATCACGTACCGAAATGTAACCCTGCTTGTTTTCCACCTCAAGGAACTCATACCACGAGGAAGCGTCCACATAGCCTTCTTTTTGGGTCACATAGTCGCGCCATTCGGCCATGAACAAGTCCGATTCAGGGTTGCTCTTCACGCTTTTGGTGGTCGTGGAAGGCACCACAAAATGCAAATCAGGATGCGTCAGTTTACTCAACTTTTGGCAACTGGGACACACCCCACAACTATCCGTTGCCGTGCGATGAGGACAGAGAATATACTGGGCGTATGCCAACGCCAGCGGCAGTTTTCCGTTTCCCTCAGGTCCCAAAAACAACTGCGCATGAGGCACACGGTTCTCTTGCACGCTGAGAATCAGCTTCTTCTTCGTCTCTTCTTGGCCGATGATGGATTTGAATTGCATGACGGTTTGTTTTCGGAGAGCAAAGATAATGTTTTTTTCTTTACCGCTTTTCTCTTGAAAGAAAAGCGGCGCAAAAGTTCAAGGCCAAAAACATCGGCCCACCACACAGCCTCTCTAAGTGGGGAGCCTCAAGGCGGGGAGTGCCTTCCTGCGGAAGGCAAACGCTCCGCTGAAGCTCCGCGCCCCGCCCTGAGTCTCATTCCCCCTTAGTTCGGCTTTTGGGCAAGCGCTGCTCCGGTTTTTGGCCTTGGCCCACGCACCCAACCCGAGGAAGTGTGTCCTGCTTAACATTTAATCCCTATCAACAGGCATTGGTGGGAAAAATAATGAAGGTGGCGATGTATGTTCACGACGTGCCCGATTTGTCTCTTTCTTGAAAAAAAACTTACTTTATAAAGTAAACTTTTCAAAAAACTTTAGTATCTTTGCACCATAAAACTACGCCTTATGGTCAAAGCAACTATTTTATCTTTGGAACAAACCGAAATATGAAACAAGACGCGAAAGGAAAGGAACTGCTTCGCCAGATCGTTGACGAAACACCCTTGGATTTAAAGACCCAATTACGGTATTCTGATGCCATCGCAATTAGGTTGGATGGAATGCTGAAAAAAAGAGGCATGTCGCAACGAGACCTCGCAAGAAACACTGGCAAAACCGAAGCCGAGGTATCGCGATGGCTTGGCGGAACACACAATTTCACTCTTCGGACTTTAGCCAAAATATCGGTTGTCCTTGGCGAGGATTTGATATGTTTTTAATAAAGAACAGTATTTTAACTATGAGTTCATGTTCGGCCACAACATTACCTTCCCCGTCTCAACAGCTCTTCTTGTTCCCGCTTCCGTGCCCTAAGCATCTTAGACAGCGCGTCTTGATACAACTTAAAGTTTTCTGTTGAAAGAAGACGAGCCTCTTTGGCCATTTGTAACCGTGATTGGCCGTTCTTTTCGGATTCTTCAGCCATTTTCAAGTACTTGGTTGATTGTTCAATACTATCAATTTGGGCACATGAATCTGCCATCCTCCTATATTCTTTGGCTGAGTTCAAATAATTGCCCGCCTCAGCATCAAGCTTATCTGCTAAATTCTTGTTACGACTATATTCACGTTCATATTCGTTGGCTAAATCAGTATAATATTCAACCTGAGAATAAGCTTTAGAGACCAACGTCACAAAGATTGCCATTGTTAATAACACGCTTCTCATTTCTTTCATTTTTCGCAAAGATATGAAAAAAATGTGTCTTTTGGTGATTTTTCTTAACTTTGCACCCAAATTTAAACGCATTATGTTAAGCGAACAGGAACAAATCAGAAGAAATTCGTTGGCCGAACTCTACAAGCTCGGCATCAACCCGTATCCGCAGGCCGCGTTCCCCGTGAACGTATTCACTACGGACATCCTCGAACAATTTGACGACAACAACCCCGACCAATTTCAGGAAGTGACCATGGCCGGCCGTATCATGAGCCGCCGTATCATGGGCGCCGCCTCGTTCTGCGAGCTACAGGACTCGAAAGGCCGTATCCAGCTCTATATCAAGCGCGACGAGATCTGCCCTGGTGAGGATAAGACCATGTACAACACCGTGTTCAAGCGCCTGCTCGACATTGGCGACTTCATCGGTGTAAAGGGCTTTGCCTTCCGTACCCAAATGGGTGAAATCTCCGTCCACGTGAAGGAACTGACAGTGTTGAGCAAGTCACTGCGCCCGTTGCCTATCGTGAAGGAAAAGGACGGCGTGAAGTACGACGAATTCAACGATCCCGAGCTGCGCTACCGCATGCGTTACGTCGATCTCGTGGTGAACGACAAGGTGAAGGACATTTTCATCACCCGCACCCGCATCATCGACAGCATCCGCCGTTTCTTCAACGAGAGCGGCTATCTCGAGGTGGAGACACCTGTGCTGCAAGCCATTCCTGGCGGCGCTACAGCACGCCCGTTTATCACACATCATAATGCGTTGGACATCCCCATGTACCTCCGTATTGCCGACGAGCTTTACCTGAAACGCTTGATTGTTGGTGGTTTTGAAGGCGTGTATGAGTTCTCACGCAACTTCCGAAATGAGGGTATGGACCGCACCCACAACCCCGAATTCACTGGTCTTGAGATCTACGTGGCCTACAAGGATTATATATGGATGATGGACTACACCGAAGAGATGATCCACCGCTGCGTGATGGATGTCTTAGGCACCGATACCGTGAAGGTTGGCGACAATGAAATCAGCTTCAAGCGCCCGTTCAAGCGCATCACGATGATCGACAGCATCAAGGAGAAGACCGGCATCGATATCACTGGCATGGATGAAGCCCAGCTGCGTGATGTGTGCAAGCAACTTGGCATCGAGGTGGACGCCTCTATGGGCAAGGGCAAGCTCATCGACGAAATCTTCGGCGAGAAGTGCGAAGGCACCTACATCCAGCCGACCTTCATCACCGACTATCCCGTTGAGATGTCACCGCTCTGCAAGCGTCACCGCAACAATCCTGAGCTGACCGAGCGTTTCGAACTCATGGTCAACGGCAAGGAGCTGGCCAACGCCTACACCGAGCTGAACGACCCCATAGACCAACGTGCCCGTTTCGAGGAACAGATGAAGCTCAGTGAGCGTGGCGACGACGAGGCCATGTTTATCGACCAGGACTTCCTGCGCGCCCTCGAGTATGGTATGCCTCCGACCTCTGGCATGGGCATTGGCATCGACCGCTTCGTGATGCTGCTCACTGGTCAGACCACCATCCAAGAGGTGTTGCTGTTCCCGATGATGCGTCCCGAGAAGGTCGTGAAGAACGCCACCAAGGAAGACTTCATGGCACTCGGTATAGCCGAAACCTGGGCAACCCTGTTGCTCTCCAATGGCTACAACACCATCGAGCAATTGAAAGCTGAAAAGCCTTCTGCACTTCGTGAGAAACTTAACGGTCTACGCAAGAAAAACAAGCTCGACATCCCTGCCTTGCAGATGGAAGATGTTGAGGCTTGGCTAAAATAAAACAACATGAAACGATTCAGCATCCTGCTGCTTGCCGCGATCCTGTTTTGCGGCACGCTTCAAACTTGTACCCAAAATCATAATGAGTCCTCGTTCGTGAATGTGGGCGATGCCGTCCCCGACGCTATCCTGGAAATCCGTTACTACAGCACCTACAACTTTGTTGGAACACGTGTTGATGGCTATCTGGAGCCCGTGGCATTGCTTACCAAACAGGCCGCCGACAGCCTCCGCGCCGTGAGCGATGACTTGAAGGCACAAGGCTACCGCCTGAAGATTTTCGATGCTTATCGTCCCCAGATGGGAGTAGATCACTTCGTGCGTTGGGCCGCTGATATCCCTGACACGCTGATGAGAGCCTATTTCTACCCTGATTTGGATAAGAGCGTGCTCTTCGACCAACTATACATCATGGAAAAAAGCGGCCACACCCGCGGCTCCACGGTTGACCTCACCCTCTTTGACATGGCCACGGAGAAAGAAGTCGACATGGGCGGAACCTTTGACTGGTTTGGTCCCGAGAGCCACCCCGATTTCTGCGGCAATCCTGAGACAGGAGAATACACGGGCGACAACAGCGCCAGTCCTACCGGACGCAGCATCACACCTGAACAGTTTGAAAACCGCATGATCTTACGCCGCGCTATGCTGAGACATGGTTTCAAGCCTCTTGATAGCGAATGGTGGCATTTTACCTTGAGAGACGAACCGTTCCCCGACACCTATTTCACTTTCCCGATCCAGCATCTCAAGAAATAAGTAGTCATTTTTTGTGAGGAAAACATCCGTTTTTCATCAAAAATAATGAGTTTTAGCAAGCAATAAAGTCTTCATCTTTGCAGCTGATATTAAACTCGTTGTTATGGAACATCATCATCACCATCATCATACCGCACAGGCTCAGTCGCTGAATGGTATCTTCATTTTGTCCATCATTCTCAATGGGCTTTTCGTGCTCATCGAGGCAGGCGTAGGCTTATGGCAAAACTCACTCTCACTGCTCAGTGATGCAGGCCATAACCTCAGCGACGTGTTCAGCTTGGTGCTCGTACTGATCGCCTTCCGACTTGCAAAAATGCAGCGGAATGAACGTTTCACCTACGGTTACCGCAAGTCCACCATCCTTATTTCATTACTGAATGCCGTCATTTTGCTGGTGGCAGTTGGTGCCATTGTGATTGAGAGCATCCATAAGTTCAGCGAACCTACCGAGGTAAATGGTATCGCTGTGTCATGGACAGCTGGTGTGGGCATCCTCATCAACGGTGCTACGGCGCTGCTGCTCATGCGTGGACAGAAAAATGACCTTAATGTTCGTGGTGCCTTCCTCCACATGGCAGCTGACACCTTAGTGTCAGTAGGCGTAGTCATTAGCGGCATCGTCATCAACTATACAGGTTGGACAGTCATCGACCCCATCGTGTCGCTCATCATCGCTGTTGTCATCCTCATCTCCACTTGGGAACTGCTTTCTGACAGCCTGAGGCTTGCGGTTGATGGTATTCCCGACGGTGTTGATCTACATGAAATTGAGCAAATAATTACGGCCGAAGAACATGTGAAGAGCACCCATCACATCCATGTTTGGGCCATCAGCACTACCGAAACAGCCCTCACAGCACATGTTGTCATCGACGATCTCAGCTGCTGGCCGCATGTTTCAGAACACCTCAAACACACTCTCGCCGAGCATGGCATCAGCCACGCCACTTTGGAACCTGAGACATCGGATAGTCATTGCCACGATCAAGATTGTTAATCTATTTTGGAGGTTTGCAAGGTTTTACGTACTTTTGCAGCCCCATGAATAATCGTTTCAACATCCGTCCAGCGCAACCCAATGAGGCAGGCCTGGTATTAGAGTTCATCGAGAAACTCGCTGTTTACGAAAAATGCGCCGATGAAGTGGTCGCTGATGAAGCTACCATTCACCATTCTTTGTTTGTGGAACACTCGGCTGAAGTGGTTTTTGCCGAAGAAGACGGTGTGGTCATCGGCTTCGCACTGTTTTTCCATAACTTCTCCACCTTTGTGGGACGCAAAGGGCTCTATCTCGAAGACCTCTTCATCATACCCGAAAAACGCGGAAAGGGCTATGGTAAAGCCTTGCTGAAATACTTGGCCAAGCTTGCCGTGGAACGCAATTGCGGCCGCATGGAATGGATTTGCCTCGATTGGAATCAATCCGCCCTAAAGGTATACCGTAGCATCGGGGCCATCCCTATGGATGAATGGACGGTACAACGTTTGAATGAAAAGACATTAAAACAATTTGCATTAGAATGAATAAACTGAACATCCCTTTAATGTGCACGTTACTCTTGCTCTCGCTTGTAGTGTGCCCTATCCTTTACATTTATGTGGGCCCAGCGCTCAACGCATTGCAAATCGAAACCCTAAAAACCATCGGAATCGTCGCAGGATGTAGTGCTTTGCTCTGCTTCACGCTTGGCGAGATCACACGTAACAACAGCCAAGTGGACAAGATTTGGAGCCTTCTCCCCATCGTCTATTGCTGGATCATCGCCGCAAAAGGCGGGATGCATCCACGCCTCGTCGTGATGGCCGTGTTGGCCACCCTTTGGGGCCTTCGTCTCACCTACAACTTCGCCAGAAAAGGAGCCTATAAACTCAGGTTCTGGGAAGGTGAGGAAGACTACCGCTGGGAAAAGGTTCGTGCCCTTCCTTTCCTTCAAAACAGAGGGGTTTGGATGGCCTTTGACCTCTTTTTCATTTCAGGATATCAGAATGCCCTCATCCTCATGCTGACCTTCCCCGCATTGGTAAGCATGGGATCCTCCGCACCTTTCGGAGTAATGGATGCCGTTGCCGCAGTCTTGATGTTCGGTTTTATCCTTTATGAAACCATCGCCGATGAGCAGCAATGGGCCTTCCAAACCAAGAAGTGGTCCATGATCAAATCCGGAAAGAAACTGGAAGAGCTCCCAGCCCCTTACAACAAAGGTTTCAACACCATTGGTCTGTGGAGCGTGAGCCGTCATCCCAACTATATGGCTGAGCAAGCCATCTGGGTGAGTCTCTACCTCTTCTCCATCGGCGCCGGTGTCGGTATCATCAACTGGAGCATGATCGGAGCCCTGCTCCTGATTGTCCTTTTTACGGCCAGCACCAACCTCGTCGAAGGCATCAGCAGCGACAAATACCCTGAGTACACCAATTATTGCAAAAAGGTGAACAAATTCTTCCCTGGAAAAGCTTACAAGGGATAAAAAGACTGCGATTTACAAGATATTAAGGACCTGCTCCTTGATCTTTTCAAGTTCATCCTTCATCATCACCACAAGGCGCTGGATGTTGACCTCATTGGCCTTTGAGCCAAGGGTGTTGATCTCGCGGCCCATTTCCTGGCTGATGAAGCCCAGTTTTTTGCCTGCTTGATCTTCATCACTGCTCTCCTTAAAGTAGTTGCAGTGCTGACGGAGACGAACCTTTTCTTCGGTAATATCCAGTTTTTCAAGATAATAGATCAGCTCAGCCTCAAAGCGGTTCTCATCGTATTGTCCTTCGGTAGTCAATTCCGAGAGATTCTTGATCAGACGCTGCTTGATGGTATCGTGACGGGCTTTCTCAAAAGGCTCTACTTGGTCAAGCAAGCCAAGGATGAGTTCCACGCGATGCAACAAGTCTTTCTTCAAGGTCTGGCCTTCCTGGATGCGGAAACGATCAACCGTGTCGAGCGCAATGTCGATGGTCTCTCCGATCTTGGCAACAAACTCCTCGTCATAATTCTGTTCAGGCGTATTGAAGATACCAGGCATGCGGAAAAGCAGTCCAGCCATATCAGCAGCCGGAGCGATACCCAACTCCTCAGAGATGCCATTGATCTGACGGAGATAGGAAGCCACTACGTCGGGGTCAATCTGATTTACTGAGTCGGCCGAAGTATCAGTGATGTTGATGACGACATCGATTTTACCGCGGAGCAACTTTGAACCAACTTTATTGCGGAAATCCAATTCAGCGAAACGCAGTTCGTTGGGCAGTTTCATGGAAAGATCCAACTGCTTGCTATTGAGGGTTTTTATCTCGACAACGATCTTCTTGGTTTGGTAAAGATTTTCGGCTATGCCATAGCCTGTCATGGAACGAATCATAACTAACGGTCATTTTTTTGCAAAAGTAACAAAAAGTTGATAGCAGCCTTCTAACAATTTACTATTTTTGTCCCATCAATGATGGCCGACACAATCACCATAAAAAAAGGATTAGACATTCCCGTTGCTGGAGCTGCTGAAAAGCGGATCACCAATGCGATGGGGATTAAGTTATATGCCGTGAAACCCATTGATTTTGTGGGACTCACGCCCCGTTTGTTGGTTGAGGAAGGTGATGCTGTGACCGCTGGCGATGCCTTGTTTTGCGATAAAAACGACGAGCGCATCCGCTTCACTTCACCGGTCAACGGGCATGTGAAAGCCATCGTGAGAGGAGAAAAACGGAGACTTTTGGAGGTTGTGGTTGAAGCAGAAGATTCCTCTTCGCTGGTTCTAGATGTGCCTCATACCGCCGATGAAATCAAAACGGCAATGCTGCGAAGCGGCCTTTGGACCACCCTGCGCCAACGTCCTTTCGGCGTAGTAGCCAATCCTGACGATCATCCCAAGGCCATTTTTGTAAGCGCTTTCGACACGGCACCATTGGCACCAGACTACGATTTCGTTCTCCAAGGCAAGGAAGAGTTTTTCAAGAAAGGCCTCGAAGCTCTTACAATATTGAGCAATGGTGAGGTTCATGTCTGTTTTCATCCCGACCAAGAACTCGCGAAACATCTCTCACCTCTCACCTCTCACCTCTCACCTCACTACGTGAAGGGTCCTCACCCCGCCGGCAACATCGGCACACAAATCGCCCACATCGATCCCATCAACAAAGGAGAGGTCGTATGGACCATGAACGCTCAGGATGTCGTAGTATTGGGTGAATTGGTGAGTACAGGCGTTTATCGTCCCGAAAAGGTCATTGCCGTAGCGGGACCACAAATCAAGAACTCGCATTATTACCGCATCAAGGCGGGTGCCAGCATGGCTGGAATCATTGCAGAACAGGTTCTTAACACCAGTTATCCTAAAATGGGAAACGACAATGCCGCTATAGAAAACCGTGTCATCTCAGGTGACATCCTTAGCGGCACGCAGATCTCACATGAGGGTTTCATCAGTGCTTACGACGACTTGGTGAGCATCCTTCCAGAAGGCGACTATTACGACTTCATGGGCTGGATAATGCCTGGCATCAAAAAATACAGCTACTCAAGAACCTTCCTCAGCGGTTTCATGCCAAAAAGCACCTTTAAGCCAATGGGCATCCAACTTCCTCGTTTTTCGAACTTCTGGAGATTCGACACCAACACCCATGGCGACGAGCGTCCCTTGGTCTTCACAGGCAGTTTTGAGCGAGTGTTTCCCTTCGACATCTACCCCACCCAACTCATCAAGGCCTGCATCATCGGCGACATTGAGCTGATGGAACAACTGGGCATCTATGAGGTGGAGCCGGAGGATTTTGCTCTTTGCGAGTTTATCGATGTCTCGAAGACTGAGATTCAGCGTATCATCCGTGAAGCCTTGGAAACACTAAGAAAGGAGGTTGCTGATGTTTAACAACTTACGCCGTTTCTTCGACAAGCTCAAACCCACCTTCAGCGAAGGGGGCAAACTGGCAAAGTTGGAATCGACCTTCGAAGCGTTCGAGACCTTTGCATTCACGCCGAATCATGTTACCAAACAAGGCTGCCATGTGCGTGACGCCGTGGATCTGAAACGTGCGATGATCACCGTGGTGATTGCACTGATTCCCGCCATGCTGTTTGGTATGTGGAATATCGGCTATCAGCACTACAAAGCGATAGCAGACCCTCTCACCTCTCACCTCTCAATTCTCACCTGCTTTTGGTTCGGTTTCCTGCGGATGTTGCCGCTGTTGGCGGTTTCCTATATCGTCGGTCTAACCATTGAGTTTGCCTTTGCCCAGATCAGGCATCATCAGGTGAACGAAGGCTTTTTGGTCACGGGATTCCTCATCCCGATGATTGTGCCTGTGACCACACCGCTATGGCAACTCGCCATCGCTACCGCTTTTGCCGTCATCATCGGCAAGGAGGTCTTCGGCGGCACGGGCATGAACTTCCTTAACCCTGCCTTGGTAGCACGTGCTTTCCTCTTCTTCAGCTATCCCACACGCATGTCAGGCGACAGCGTCTGGATTGCTGCCGACTTCTGGGGCACAGACGCCATCACCAGCGCCACGCCTTTGGCGGAACTGGCTGCTGGATTGCAACCCACGGCATCGGCTTTGGATATGTTTATCGGCACCATCCCAGGCTCAACCTGTGAGACTTCGGTAATCGCCATTCTGTTGGGAGCCATCCTGTTGCTGATTTCAGGCATTGCCAGTTGGCGCATCATGCTTTCAGTGATCATAGGTGGCGGTTTGATGGGAATCATCTTCAATCTCTTACCATCTTTCACCTCCCACCTCTCACCTCTCACCTATTTTCAATTGCCGTTCTATTATCACTACCTGATGGGCGGCTTCATGTTCGGTGCAGTCTTCATGGCCACCGACCCTGTTACAGCAGCCCAGACTAATATAGGCAAGTGGATCTACGGCCTGCTCATCGGCATCTTTGCCGTGATGCTGCGCGTCATCAACCCCGCCTACCCCGAAGGCATGATGCTCAGCATCCTGCTGATGAACTGCTTCGCACCGCTCATCGACCACTGCGTCGTTGCTCATAACATCAAGCGTCGCCAAAAACGCGCCATCGTCAAATCAAAATCCAGTGCCCGATGAAGAGAGACATCAATAGCAACGGCTACATCTTTCTGTATTCCACCATCCTGGTGGTCGTCGTGGCAGTATTGCTCACGGCAGCGGCCTTATGGCTTCAGCCTTATCAGCAACGCAACAAAGAGAATGAAAAACGCATGATGATCCTTTCATCGGCAGGCGTCATCGACGGTGAAATCAACTTCAAGGACGGAGACTTGCCTGTTTATCTCGTCAACGACACCATCACGGTCCTCCCCATGCAAGGCAACGGCCTCTGGGGGCCTATCTGGGGGTATCTCGCCATCGCTCCCGACGGAAAAACGGTGATCGGCGCCAAGTTTGACCACAAATCGGAGACCCCAGGCCTTGGCGGCGAGATCACTACCGAGAAATTCCAAAGCCAATTCTCCGGAAAACAAATCCTGATGAACAGCCATCCCATACCCGTTGAATTCGATGCCATCTCCGGCGCCACCAAAACATCGAACGGGGTGAAAGAAATGATTGACAAGACGATACAGCTATATCAGCCTTATTTTGAAAAGCGATGAACGTAAAGAAACTCCTCATAGAACCCCTGCGTAAGACCAACCCAGTCACCGTGCTGGTGCTAGGTATCTGCTCTTGTTTGGCCGTCACCGCCAAACTGAAGCCCGCCTTGGTGATGGGTGCCTCTGTGACCGTAGTGACGGCGTTTTCCAACCTCATCATCTCGTTGCTTCGCAAAGGCATCCCTTCACGTATCCGAATCATCGTACAACTGGTGGTAGTGGCAACGCTGGTTATTCTCATCGACCAATTCTTGAAGGCATTTGCCTATGATGTCAGCAAGCAACTCTCAGTTTATGTGGGTTTGATCATCACCAACTGCATCATCATGGGACGATTGGAAGCCTTTGCACTTTCTCATGGACCCATTGAGTCGTTTTTAGATGGCTTAGGCAATGGATTAGGCTATAGTTTGGTACTTGTCATAGTGGCGTTCTTCCGCGAACTGCTCGGTTCAGGCACATTGTTGGGTTATCAAGTCATCCCACTGTCGTTCTACGAAGCCGGATATCAAAACAACGGATTGATGATTCTTCCGCCTATGGCGTTGATCGTCATCGGAATAGTAATGTGGATTAATAACAGCAAAACCGAATCGAAATGAGCCTATTTAATCTTTTTTTGAAATCGGTCTTTGTTGACAACATGATCTTCGCCTATTTCTTGGGCATGTGCTCTTATTTGGCCGTATCAAAGACCGTTAAGACCAGTGCAGGGTTGGGCTTGGCCGTGACTTTTGTCTTGGTGGTTACCGTCCCTGTCAATTATCTGATCAACAAATATTTACTCTCTCCAGGCGCATTAGCTTGGATCAGTCCACAATTGGCTACGCTCGATTTAAGTTTCCTGACTTATATCCTCTTCATTGCCATTATTGCCGCCATCGTGCAGATATTGGAGATGGTGATTGAGACGTTCACACCTTCGCTCTATTCCGCTTTAGGCATCTTCCTTCCGTTGATTGCAGTGAACTGCGCCATTTTAGGTTGTTCTCTCTTTATGCAGGAGCGCAATTTCAGCAATGTAGGCGAAGCTGCGGTATTCGGTCTCGGTTCAGGTATGGGCTGGCTGTTAGCTATTGTAGCCATCGCCGCTATTCGTGAAAAACTTCGTTATTCCAAGATACCCAAAGGTCTTCAAGGCGTTGGTATCTCGTTCATAATAACTGGATTGATGGGCATTGCCTTTATGGCATTCATGGGAATAAAACTATAAGCTATGAATCTCACCACAACCTTGATAGTAAGCATTGCTGTTTTCCTCGGCATCACCCTGTTGCTCGTTGCCCTACTGCTATGGGTGCGAAACAAGCTGATGCCCAAAGGAGAAGTGACCATCACCATCAATGACGACAAAGAGCTGAAAGTCCCTACTGGCAATACTTTAATTAACACCCTCGCTGAACAGAAAGTATATCTGCCTTCGGCCTGCGGTGGTAAAGGCTCATGTGGTCAATGCAAATGCCGTGTGGTGGAAGGTGGTGGCAGCATCCTACCCACCGAGGTTGGTTTCTTCACCCGCAAACAGATTCAGGATCATTGGCGTTTGGGCTGTCAGGTAAAGGTTAAGGAAAATCTGAAGATCGTGGTGCCACAGTCGATTCTGAACGTAAAGGAATATGAATGTACCGTGGTCAGCAATCGCAACGTAGCCACCTTCATCAAGGAATTTAAGGTACAGCTGCCCGCTGGCGAGCACATGGACTTCATCCCTGGCTCCTATGCCCAAATCAAGATACCGAAGTTTGACATCAAGTACGCCGACTTCAACAAGGAACTTATTGGCGCTGAATATCTTCCTTCTTGGGAGAGATTCAAGATGTTCGACCTGCACTGCGTCAACACCGAGCCGACGGTACGCGCCTATTCCATGGCCAACTATCCCGCTGAAGGCGATGTGTTCATGCTCACGGTTCGTATCGCAACGCCTCCTTTCAAGCCTGATCGCTCCGGCTTTATGAATGTCAACCCCGGCATTGCCTCATCATACATCTTCTCTCTGAAACCCGGAGACAAAGTACTAATGTCCGGCCCTTACGGAGAATTCCATGTCAAAGAACACGACACCTCTCAACTCTCAACTCTTACCTCTCAACTCCCCGAGATGATCTGGGTTGGCGGTGGCGCTGGTATGGCACCACTTAGAGCACAGATCATGCATCTGACTAGAACTTTAAACACGAGAGACCGTGAGATGCACTATTTCTATGGCGCCCGTGCCTTGAACGAAGTCTTTTATCTTGACGACTTCCATCAACTCGAAAAAGACTTCCCCAACTTCCACTTCCACCTTGCTTTAGACCGTCCAGACCCGGCTGCTGATGCGGCAGGCGTAACCTATACCCCTGGCTTCGTACACAACGTGATGTATGACACCTATCTGAAAGACCATCGTAACCCCGAGGACATCGAATACTACATGTGCGGTCCCGGCCCCATGAGCGCCGCCGTAGTCAACATGCTCGACAATTTAGGCGTAGCACCAGAGAATATCCTATATGATGATTTCGGCGGAGGCGCTCCGAAATAGTGTTTACCTTAAAACCTAACTTCATGAAGCACCATATCATTGCTTTGATAACGCTTGCCATACTCTTTACGGCATGCCAAAACACTGACGACAAAGCCATTCGACGGATGTGCGAGGACATCCACGCCCAATATCCTATGGTCACTTTACAGGATATCTATAAGACCTGTTACCAGGATTATTTTGGGGCGGAACACCTTGTGAGTGACACCGCCTCTGCCCGACTTTACCTACAACGCGAACTTGACGAATGTCGTGACACCGACATGAGTTTGATGCCCAAAAGAGAGCCTACAGGATTCAGGCACCGCTACACACGAATTAATTTAGCTTGTGTTGCCGATGGAGACTTATCCGTGAACCAGTTACTTGAAATGTTCCTTGAAGCCGCTGGCAAAGACAATGCTTTTGGCGATGATTGGGCTGACGAATGGACTAAAATTGAAAGCATTGCATTGGAAGTCAATCCACTCTGGGCTGACCCCGAACTACAGGCCGAGTTGCATGAAGCAGCGGAAAACAACTATGCCGTAAGGCACAGTCAAGCTTTCAGGGAAACTTATCATCCACATTATAGGATTGTAAAAGAGTTAAAATAGTACGTGTTTTTACATTCAAACGGTTATTTTACTATCTTTGCGTTTGAATCTTTCGTAAAAACACAAAAATATGAGCAATTATTTCCCCTCAATGCTTCCTGCCGAGGAGCTCGCGCAGTTGAAGTACATCCCTACTCTTCCTGAATTTGTAACCTGGATTGAACAAAAATGGTCCGATTTACCGTGCCTATCTGATACGGTGAATACCTATACTTATAAACAAGTTTGTAACGCCATTGCATGCAAGCGTGCCTTACTTAACGAACTGGGCTTGCAAAAAGGTGATAAGGTAGCCATCATCGACAATACCACAGTTGAGGCTGTCGAGATGTTCCTTGCCGCTACTTCAGCCGGTTATGTAGCTATCTTATTGCCTTCGCAACTACCTCCACAAGCCGTGATAGGCTGCTGCATGAAGTTCGGCGTGAAGGTGCTGACCGCAGGCAAAGACTTCATGGAAGCTGTGAAAGGGGCTCCTTGTAAGGTGATCGCCATCACCGATTGCGCCGACCATACCGCTCCAGTGGCTACGGTCGACAAGAACGATCCCGCTGCTATCTTCTTCACCGGCGGTACTACAGGTGCTCCAAAGGGTGCCATCCTGCCTCATAGAGCTTTGATGCGCGGTGCCCTGAATGGCGTTTACGCTCCGGGGCATCAACTGGGCTGCCATCGTTATGCTACCGTGTTGCCACTCAGCCATGTGTTCGGCCTGATTCGCGGCACGCTTTCAGTGTTGTTTGAAGGTGGCGCTTGGTATGCCGCTGCCAACACCAAGGAAACCATCGGTAAGTTCCCGATGATCAAACCTACCTGCCTCGTCGCTGTCCCTGGCATCTGCGAAATCCTGCTGGGTCTCGTCAAAATGTACGGCAAGCCATTCCTCGGCGGTAACCTTAAATTCATCATCTCGGGTGCTGCCAACGTGCCTCCGAAACTCATCGGTGAATTCGATGAACTGGGCATTCAGCTGTTTGCCGGCTATGGCATGACCGAAGGCGCCAACCTCACTACGGGTAACATCGACGTAAAGGAAAGACCTACATCAGTCGGCAAGCTCTATCCCGAACAGGAAGCCAAGGTGGTTGATGGCGAACTGTGGTTCCGCGGCGACAATGTGTTCCTCGGCTACTACGGCGATCCCGAGAAGACCGCTGAGACCTTGACTCCTGACGGCTGGGTGAAGACCGGTGACCTCGTCCGCTTCGATGAAGATGGCTACATGTATATCGTGGGCCGCATCAAGAACCTTATCATCCTTTCCAATGGCGAAAACATCAGCCCCGAAAGCATCGAAGAGCCCTTCTATCAAGACAACAAACTCCGCGACTGCCTCGTGAAGGAAGATGAAATGGATGGCCGTAAGGTGATCGCTATTGAAATTTTACCACGCATGGAAGAGTTTGGCAATGAACCTTGGGAAGAGGTAGAAGCCTACTTCAAAGAGCTCGTCGGTAAAGTCAACGCCACACTGCCCAGCACGCATCAAGTCAGCAAGATCACTGTACGCAAGGAAGATTTCAAGCGCACCGGCGCCATGAAGGTTTCACGTAATCAATAAGCACTATGACTAGAGAAGATATATTCAATGGACTGAAAGAAATCTTGACGCTGATCAAGCCTTCGAAGGACCTGTCGTCAGTCAACGAAAGCTCTCAACTTGTCCGTGATGTGGGTCTCGACTCATTAACTATCATGTTGCTCAGCTTGGCTGTCGAAAACAAATTCCAGTTCAAGTTTGAAGGTACGCCCAAGTTCAACACGGTTGGCGAAGTGATTGATTACATCAGTGAACACACAACATTGTAATTCTATGGCTATCAATATCGTCAAGGTAGAAAGTCACAAGCAGCTGAAGCTGTTTGTGACTTTCCCTCTCAAACTATACAAGGACTGTGAAAACTGGGTCCCTGCCCTGGAAGGTGATGAATACGACACCTTCAACCCCGAGAAAAACGGCGCCTACGACTTCTGTGAAGCCGATTGTTTCCTCGCCTATCGCGGTAAGGAGATTGTGGGACGCGTGGCTGCCATCATCAACCACAAGGCTGATGATGAGCAACGTCTCGTACGCTTCGGATGGCTCGACTTCATCGAAGACGAGGAAGTCTTGAAAGCCCTCATCAACACCGTCGCCGAGTGGGGTCAACAGCGTGGTCGTGTAGAAATGAGAGGCCCATGGGGATTCACCGACATGGACAAGGAAGGCCTGCTTGTGGAAGGCTTTGAAAATCTAAGCCCTTTCACTTGCCTCTACAACTATCCCTACTATGGCACCATGTTGGAGAAACTCGGCTTCACCAAGGATGTCGACTGGACTCAGCGCGTGTTGGAGGTAAGCAGCGAATTGCCATCGATGTTCCAATTTACCAACCTGATCGAGGAAAGATTCAAAGTGCATGTCGTCCAGCCCAAGAGCATGAAAGATATGAGCAAACGCTACGGCATGGAGATTTTCCACATGTACAATGAAGCATTCGCTCCATTGCACGGTTTCTCTCCTTTGACCGACAAGCAGATTGAAGCCTACCTGAAGACATACGTCCCCATTCTCGACAAGGACTTCGTGGCACTTGCCGTCAACGATAAGGACGAACCTGTTGGCTTCCTCTTCTGCGTACCGTCGCTCTCCAAGGCAGTCAAAAAGTCCAACGGAAGGTTGTTCCCCTTCGGCTTCATTAATATCCTGAAAGCCTTAAAGAAAAATGACACCCTCGAAGCTCTGATCATGGGTGTAATGCCCGATTATCAGCAATGCGGAATACCGGTATTGCTATTCAAATACCTGCATGAAAACTGCATTAAACGCAACATCAACCGTATCATCATGAATCCGCAATTGGAAGAGAACTACAAGGTGCAGTCACTCTTCGGCGAATACAAGACCATACCGTTCATGCGGCGCAGGGCCTACAAACTCACAATTTGTAATAACTCCCAAGAATAAGGGCAAACCATTTAGCTGGTAAGATTCGTTTGAGCAGCACCGAAAGGCGCTGTTCAAACGATGCTACCACGTAACCATAGCGTGGGTGTTTCTTTTGGATTATGCTGCTGATCTTACGAGCCAACACCTGAGGCTTCAAGCCACCAGTCTCATCATGCTCCACTTTTCCCATCGACTCAGCGTAGGTTTGATAAGCCTTCATGGCTTCAGCATTGAGTGTTTTCTTTCGGCTTGCGGTAAAGCCAGTGGAGAAATCACCAGGACGGACAACAGTCACCGTGATGCCTAGCTTCTTTGTCTCCAAACGGAGCGCCTCACAATAGCCTTCAATGGCAAACTTACTGGCCGAATAGAAGCCTTGGAATGGCAATCCCATCAATCCTCCAATGGAACTCAAAGCAATGATCTTGCCAGAACCTTGCTTGCGCATGTGAGGCAACACTGCAGTGACAAAATGTACCAATCCCATAAAGTTGGTATCCATCTGTTCTCTCACTTCTTCCTCGGTAGCAAACTCCACCGGACCACCGATGCCCATACCGGCATTGTTGACCAGTACATCAATACGGCCTTCTTTCTCAATCACTCGTTGAACAGTCTCATTCACTGCTTCGCGATCACGAACATCGACTTTCAAGTAATGCACTGAGGGCAAAGGCTCCACATCACGGCGCACCGTACCATACACCGTATGACCTTCATGCGCCAACAGTCGGGCAGTCTCAAAACCAAAACCCGACGATATACCCGTGATTAAGATAACCATATTTTACAGAATTCCAGCTTCTTTAAATGCCTTGGTGATCTTATCTACAGCCTCGTCAACCTGTTCAAAGGTATGAGTGGCCATCAAGGCAAAACGAATCAAGGCGTCATTATCAGGCACAGCAGGAGCAATGACTGGAGTAACAAAGATGCCTTCCTCCAGCAAACGGGTGCAGAGCCAGAATGCCTTCTCTGAACTTCTCACAAACAGCGGGATGATCGGCGTTTCACTACGACCAGTGTCGAAACCTCTATCCTTGAACTGTTGACGTGCGTAGTTGCTCACATCCCAGAGATGCTGGATGCGCTCAGGCTCGTCAAGCATAATGTCGATGGCCTTGCTCACCGAAGCCACATTTGAAGGCGGCATACTGGCGCTGAAAATCAGCGAACGAGCATTATGTTTCAAGAAGTTGATGGTATCGAAATCCGCAGCGATGAAACCACCCAATGAGCCAAACGACTTGGAGAAGGTGCCCATAATGAGATCCACCTTGTCGGTCAAGCCAAAGTGGTCAGCCGTACCTCTACCTTGATGACCTAAAACGCCTAAGGAATGGGCGTCGTCAATCATGATATCGGCATCATATTTCTCAGCCAGAGCTACCATCTCAGGCAACGGGACGATATCACCTTCCATTGAGAAGATACCATCGGCCACAATCAATTTGACGGATTCTGGATCGCATTGTTGCAAACGCAACTCCAGGTTAGCCATGTCATTGTGTGCATATTTCAAAGGCTTTCCGAACGAAAGGCGGCTTCCTTCAATGATGGAAGCATGATCGAGACGGTCGAGCAACAGATAATCATTGCGGCCACATAAAGCCGAGACTACGCCCAGGTTCACCTGGAATCCGGTGCTGAAGCACACAGCTTGATCCTTGCCCACCAACTTAGCGAGCTTCTCCTCCAATTCTACATGGATGTCAAGCGTTCCATTAAGGAAACGTGAGCCTGAGCAACTGGTGCCGTATTTATCGATGGCTGCCTTGGCGGCCTCTTTCAAGCGAGGATCATTCGACAGACCAAGGTAACTATTAGATCCGAACATCAGCACGTCTTTACCATAAATCTTCACCACGGTGCTTTGTTCTGATTCGATAGGCTTGTAATATGGATAGATACCTTGTTCTTGAGCAATCTGAGGGGCCCTGTATTGGGCACATTTACGAGATAAAATGTGTGTTTTCATTGTAACAAACCTCCATTTTTCAAACAAATAAGTTGCAAAAATAGAAAAATGATGATTATAATCCAATTTTCGACCTAAAAAAAGTATTTTTGCAGTCAGAAACACTTTTCAAATGAACTTACCTAAAATTCATTCCATCACCAAGAAGATCTTCGTGGCGCTATTGGGCGTTTTTTTGAGTATCTTCCTTTTGTTCCACGCCGCGGCCAACCTCTGCATCCTACGTCATGATGGCGGCGCATGGTACAATGCTTTCTGCGATTTCATGGGCACCAACTATGTCGTCAAAGTCTTTGAAATCATCCTTCTAAGCGCCTTGCTATTCCATATCGTTTTGGCGCTTTGGTTAGCCATCACTAACAAGATGGCGCGACCCAAAGGTTACAAAAAACCTCAACGCTCCAAAACCCACACAGGATCAAAACTGCAAGTCTGGACAGGCATTCTGCTTTTGGCTGGTCTAATCGCGCATTTCACGGATTTCTTTTTTGTCAAACTCGGCTGGATTGACGGCAACCTTGATTTCTATCAACAAGCCAGGGTGAAGTTTCAAATTCCCCATATCGCGATTTCCTATTTGATTTTCTTTGTGGTGGTTTGGTTCCACATGCGCCATGGTTTCGCCGCCATGTTCCAAACCCTTGGCCTTTATAACTATAAATACGGCAAAGCCATCGAGATTTTCGGAATCATCTTTGCCACAGTAGTTTGCTTGATGTTTACCGCCGTGGTTGTCGGTGTGTATTTCGGATTATAAATGAATGATTGATTATGAAACTCGACTCCAAAATACCTAACGGTCCGCTCGCCGAAAAATGGACCAACTACAAAGCCTCGCAGAAACTGGTCAACCCAGCCAACAAGCGCAAACTCGACATCATCGTGGTCGGCACTGGATTGGCTGGCGCCTCAGCAGCCGCTTCTCTCGGCGCCATGGGCTTCAACGTTGACATCTTCTGCATCCAGGACTCGCCACGCCGTGCCCATAGCATCGCTGCCCAAGGTGGCATCAACGCAGCCAAAAACTACCAAAATGACGGTGACAGCGTAGAGCGCCTTTTCAGAGACACCATCAAGGGTGGTGACTACCGCGCACGGGAAGCCAATGTGTATCGTCTGGCTGAAGTCAGCGGCGCCATCATCGACCAATGTGTGGCCCAAGGTGTACCCTTTGCCCGCGATTACGGTGGTTTGCTTGACAACCGTTCCTTCGGCGGCGCCCAAGTGAGCCGAACCTTCTACGCCAAGGGTCAGACGGGACAACAGCTGTTGCTCGGCGCATACGGTGCATTGAGCCGCGAGATCAACCGTGGGACCGTCAAATTCCACGAACGCCGCGAAATGATGGATTTGGTTATTAAAGACGGAAGAGCAAGAGGCATCATCGTCCGCAACCTCGTCACTGGCGACTTGGAACGCTACGCGGCTCATGCCGTGGTGCTGGCCACTGGAGGCTACGGTAACCTCTACTATCTCTCCACCAATGCCATGAACAGCAACGGCAGTGCAGCATGGGTATGCCATCGCAAGGGTGCGGCCTTTGCCAATCCTTGTTATGTGCAAATTCACCCCACCTGCATCCCCGTCCATGGCGACTACCAAAGCAAACTCACCCTGATGAGTGAGAGCCTCCGCAATGACGGCCGCATCTGGGTACCCAAGAAAAAAGAGGATGCCGAGGCTATCCGTGCTGGTAAGTTGAGAGCCAACGACATCCCCGAGGAAGACCGCGACTACTATCTGGAGCGCCGCTATCCTGCTTTCGGCAACCTTGTCCCCCGCGACGTGGCAAGCCGTGCCGCCAAGGAACGCTGCGATGCCGGCTATGGTGTAGGCACAGGCTATGCCGTCTATCTCGACTTCGCTGATGCCATCCGCCGTTTAGGCAAGGAAGCCATCTCCGAAAAATACGGCAATCTCTTCCAGATGTACCAGAAAATCACCGACGAGAATCCATATGAAACCCCGATGATGATCTACCCTGCCATCCATTACACCATGGGTGGCCTTTGGGTCGACTACGAATTGCAGACCACCATTCCCGGACTTTTCGCCGCTGGCGAGGCTAACTTCAGCGACCACGGTGCCAACCGCCTCGGCGCTTCTGCCCTAATGCAGGGACTTGCCGACGGCTATTTCGTGCTGCCCTACACCTTGCAAAACTATTTGGCCGATCAGATTAACGTAGGTAAAATCAAAACCGAAGGTGCTGAATTTGACGAAGCCGAAAACAACGTCCGTCAACGATTTGAAAAACTGCTGAAAACATCAGGAACACATAGCGTTGACTTCTATCATAAAAAGTTGGGCAAGCTCATGTGGGAATACTGCGGCATGGCTCGTAACACCGAAAGTCTCACCAAGGCAAAACAACTGGTTGCTGAATTGGAAGAAGACTTTTGGAAAGACGTCCTCGTTCCTGGAACGGCCAACGAATTCAACCCTGAGTTAGAGAAGGCTTGCCGATTGGAAGACTATTTCGAGTTGGCACAGCTCGTTATTGCCGATGCCATGCACCGTGAAGAATCTTGCGGTGGACATTTCCGTACTGAGCACCAAACCGCTGACGGTGAAACGCTCCGCGATGATGAACACTTCATGTATGTAGCTGCATGGGAATATCAAGGCCACAATCAACCTGAAGCCATGGAGAAAGAGCCTCTCAACTACGAACACATTCAGATAGCCACCCGTAATTACAAATAAGCCATGAAATTCACATTACATATTTGGCGTCAAGAGAACGCCCGTGCCAAGGGCCATTTCGAGACCTATCCCATTGAAGGCATTTCATCCGACTGCTCATTCCTTGAGATGCTAGATATCCTGAATGAGCGGCTTATCATTGATCGGATCGCCCATCCTGTTTGTTTCGACAACGACTGTCGCGAAGGTATTTGCGGCATGTGCGGACTCTATATCAACGGTCGGCCTCACGGCAACGACGATGGCATCACCACCTGCCAGCTGCACATGCGCAAGTTCCACGACGGCGACGACATCTGGATTGAACCATGGCGCGCCAAGGCCTTCCCTGTGATTCGTGACCTTGTGGTGGACCGCTCTGCCTTTGACAAGATTATCCAAGCAGGAGGTTATATCAGCACCACTACGGGCGGCGTCCCTGATGCCAATACCATCCCGATCCCTAAGCATCAGGCTGACATGGCTATGGATGCAGCTTCCTGTATCGGCTGCGGCGCCTGCGTGGCAGCGTGCAAAAATGCCAGTGCCATGCTCTTTGTGGGTGCCAAGATCAGCCATCTGGCTCTGTTGCCACAAGGTCAAGTTGAGGCCGCCGACCGTGCAAAAAATATGATCGCCAAAATGGATGAACTAGGCTTCGGCAACTGCACCAACACCTACGCCTGTGAGGCCGAATGCCCAAAACTCATCAAAAGGCAGAACATCTCACGACTCAACAGGCAGTGGATTGGGGCATTGTTTGGAAGAGACAGAAAAGACTAGCTTCAACAACCCCAGTTGTCACGGTCTAGACTTCGATAGTTAATGGCCTCAGCCAAATGCCCCAACTGAATCCGTTCACTGCCGTCAAGGTCGGCAATGGTACGCGAAACCTTCAAAATACGGTCATAAGCACGGGCAGATAATCCCAAGCGACGCATGGCATTGCTTAACGCATCACGGCCTGCCACGTCTAGCTCGCAATACTTTTGAAGCAACTGTGAAGTCATTTGGGCATTGGAATGGATTCCTGGATATTCCTTGTAACGCTCCTCTTGAATCTTACGCGCCTTGATTACCCGCTCCCTGATTTCGGCACTCGACTCACCCCTTCTTGAATCCGACAACTCATTATACGGGACTGGTAAAACCTCCACGTGTAAGTCTATCCTATCCATCAAAGGCCCAGAAATCTTATTCAGATACTTCTGAACTTCGCCCGGTTTGCACACACATTCACGGTCTGGATGGTTGTAATAGCCGCAGGGGCATGGATTCATTGCGGCCACCAACATAAAGTTGGCAGGAAACTGCACCGACATCTTTGCTCTGGAAATAGTGATCTCTCTATCTTCCATTGGCTGTCGGAGGATTTCAAGCGTATGTCTCTGTATTTCAGGGACTTCATCAAGAAAGAGCACACCGTTGTGTGCCAGCGAAATTTCACCAGGCTGTGGGAAAGAGCCTCCCCCGCAAAGCCCAGCATCGGAGATGGAATGATGCGGACTACGAAAAGGCCTGGTCACAAGCAGAGTCTTGTTCTTTCCCATCAGTCCAGCCACGGAGTGAATCTTGGTGGTCTCTAACGCTTCAGCCAAGGTCATAGGAGGTAGGATACTTGGTAATCGTTTGGCTAACATTGTTTTACCAGACCCTGGACTACCGATGAGAAGCACATTATGTGAACCTGCCGCTGCAATCTCCAAAGCGCGTTTGATCGCCTCTTGTCCTTTCACATCCTTAAAATCGAATGGATATTTGTCTTCCTGAACCAGCGAATCCAAATCAATCCGTTCTGGCTCAATGTCGTGCTGACCATTCAGAAAGTCGACCACCTCCGAAAGATCTTCCGCACCGATCACCTCAATCCCATCCACTATGCCAGCCTCTTTGGCGTTTTCCTTGGGAATGATGATTCCTTTGAATCCCTGCTCCTTAGCCTTGATCGCCATAGGTAACGCACCTTTGATGGGATTCAACGTCCCATCAAGCGAAAGCTCACCCATAATGATGTATTGCTCCAATTTGGAGACATCCACCTGGTTCGACACCGCCATGACACCGATAGCCAATGGCAAGTCATACGCCGCTCCTTCCTTCCGGATATCAGCCGGAGCCATATTGATGGTTAGCCTTTTCCTGGGAAACTTATACCCCAAGTTGGAAAACGATGCCAGAATACGTTGATGGCTTTCCTTAACCGAATTGTCGGGCAGTCCGACCAAAAAAAATTGAATTCCCTTTTCGGAATTAACCTCTATAGTAACTATTATTGCATTGATGCCAACAATAGCACATCCAAATGTTTTTACTAACATAATATTATTTGTTTATTGAACTTACAAAGATATATAATCTATTTATATATTAGTAAGTCAAATACAAATAATTTTTTGTTTATTTTTTTGGTTTATACTTGGAGTCTTGAAAAACACCTTGCAAATCAGTATTTTGCATCAAATCTTGAAGAGAGCAATCCTGATTGTTCATATATGACCGCACTATTTGCAAACCCAAATACTCACCAAGACGTGGCGGAGCTTCGTGGCTGTATTCGTTAGTGAACGGGCCATCGGCAAAAAAGATTCGAAACATCTCATATTCAGATGAATAGAGAAGCTGGTTACCCACCAAATCCGCCCAAAGATCTCCTTCGTTGGTTTCAACCCAATTCAGTTGAGATTCGTTATAACCCAATAGCACTTGGTCGGGCAGGGAAGGACACATTGCTTCAGCAAAGAACAGCGCCTTGCCCGTATACACCATTTCCTCAAGCAAATTGGTCTGTTTATGAGGTTTTTGGATATAGTTCAGATATAGTTGACTGCCTAAATCTTTGGACAAGGATGCAAGTGAAGTCCGCTCAGAACGATATTTCGGAACGCCGATCATATCATAGACTTCATCTCCATCAAGATACCAATCCAAAGAAATCACCACGGCATCGTCAAAAATCATCACAGGAGGAATGTCGGAGTTAATGCCTGAAACACATGTAAAAACACGACTGGGGAGGCTGATTTCCGGATAATAATGATTGAAATGCCGATATACCACTGAGACCATCGATTGCACGTGGTTAAGGTTAGGAAAAGCATCTTTCACCTTCTGATACAGCATCAAACTGAAAGGATCGATGGCAAAATCCTTCAGGTACTTCACTGCCTTAGGATCAGTCAAATCGCCATCCAAAAAAGGTTGATAGTCCTTTTGAACAGCTATCAATTCCTGTTGAAAATTGGCCGTATCCAAGTTAAAGAGCACCTCTTCGTAACGTTTAAAATCAAGTGTCGGCTCAGAACCAGTGTCAATCTCCAGTTTCTTTTTATACTTAGCCGATTCCGTGTCACAGCTGGCAAATGCAATCGCTATTAACACAATACCAAGAATAACGGATATCCTTTTCATAGGCAGTTTTTAGATAGTGCAAAAATATTGATTTATGTAATAAAAAAATTTTTATTTTTGCATTTTAATTAAATTTGTAATCAACAAACAATTTAAAACGATATGAGCCAAGCAATTCCAGCCTCTCAACTTATCTTAAACAACGAAGGTGCAGTGTATCATCTTGCGCTTCATCCCGAAGAACTCGCCGACAATGTCCTGTTAGTGGGTGATCCTGGGCGTGTGGACATGATTGCATACTATTTTGACAAGATCGAAATCCAACGGCAAAACCGCGAACTTTGGAGCCGCACCGGCTATTATAACGGAAAAAGGGTCACTGTATTGTCCACAGGCATGGGAACCGACAACCTCGACATTGTGATGAACGAGCTGGACGCCTTGGCCAACATCGACCTTAAGACCCGGATGCCCAATGAAAAGCACCGCACCTTGAACCTGATCCGCATTGGCACTTCGGGCGCATTACAGGCTGACATCCCTGTGGAAGACAGCTATGTAGCCACCCGCTACGCCATCGGTTTGGACGGTCTGCTGTATTTTTACGAGAAAAACAAGGAAGTCAACGAGACGGCCATGAGAGATGCTTTCATCGAGCACATGGACTATCCGAAAGACCTGCCCAAGCCATATGTTGTTGAGGGTTCGAAGGCCTTGTTCGACAAGATTGGTGAAGGCTATTTTCAGGGCATCACCGCCACGGCCCCTGGTTTCTATGGACCGCAAGGCAGAATGCTTCGGATGCATCTCTCCTATCCCGAGAACAATCACAAAATCGAATCTTTCAACTATCAAGGTTGGCGAGTATGCAATTTTGAGATGGAATCATCAGCACTCTACGGCTTAGGCAAGATGATGGGTCACAACTGCATGACCGTATGTGCTGTAATTGCCAATCGCGTGAGCGAAAAATTCTGCACAGACTATCACCCTTACTTAAAAAAACTTATTGAAAATACACTTAATAGATTAACTATATAAGAAAAAAGCGTATCTTTGCCGCGAGTTTTTGTAAACAACGAATTAGTTTTATATAAAAGTTTTAAACAAAATTAAGAAAAAATGAGAAAAGCATTTATTACCCTTAGCGTAATTTTGTTGACTGCTATGTCAGCATTTGCTCAAGTCGAAGAGGAAACCACCCGTTACAACACTCACACCTTCACTCAGGGTTGGTTCATCGACGTAGCTGGTACCTACAGCATTTTCGCTTCAAACGGTTCAGCTTACCATTACATCAACACCTATTACGGTGGCTTCAACAAGACCAACCCAATGCATTTGTTTGGTGTTTCAGGTAAGGTCGGTAGAAGAGTCAGCCCAAGCACTGCTTTGAGACTTGGTTACGACTGGCATCGTTCTTACAATTCTACCAATTATTTCAACTTCAAGAGCTTGCACTTTGATGTCATGGAGAGCCCCATTGATCTGTTCTTCGGTTACAATCCCGACAGACTCTACACCTTGTGGATTTATGGTGGTATTGGTCTGCTTGCTTACGATCCATTCCCGGCTGGCCAAACCAACGCTGGCAACTACCGTTTCTTGATTCACTGGAACTCAGGTCTTGAAATGGGTTTCCACGGTGGTCTCATGAACAACTTCAGACTCAACAACAGCTTGGATCTCCACGTTGACCTCACCGCAGTTGCTACCAGATGGTCATACGATGCCAGCGCACCTGAAAAGGCTTCATTGTGGCATAGAGCTCACTTTGATTTCTCAGGTATGGTCGGTCTCATGTGGTACGTTGGTGGCCGCAGATTTGACGTTGCCGAAACCAAGACCGCTGAAACTGACTGCAGCGAACAAGAAAACAGAATCAAGGAATTGACTGATGAACTCGAAAGATGCAGAGCCAACGCTAACAACGTTGTGGAAACTAAACCTTGCGACACCATCGTGAAGTTCGTTGAAGGCGAAAGCTTGAGCTATCCTTTCTCCATCTTCTTCAACAAGGGTTCATACGAACTGAGAGACGGCAGAGACCGCGTCAACCTCGAAGAGTTTGCCAACGCTGCTAAGGCCAACGGCTACAAGATCATCTTGAGAGGCACTTGCGACAGCGCTACTGCTTCAAGCGCATTCAACATGACCCTCGCCGAGAACCGTTGCAACAAGGTTAAGCAAGAACTCATCAAACTCGGTGTTCCTGAGAGCAACATCACCATCAACCCTGTTGGCGGCGTGAAGGAACTCAATCCTACCGAGTATGACCGTCGCGTGCTTATCCAGCTTTCAAAATAAGAGAGATACATTTGAACCAAACTGATTGAATTGTATGAAAAAGATTGCTTTGACAATATTGGTTGCGTTCTTATTGGGAATCAACTGCAACGCAGCTTCCGATAACGACACCACCCGTTATCTCGCGTCTACAATGAAACAGAATTGGTTCATTACCGCAAACGCTAGTATTAATTGGTGGCAAGGATCGGATCGCATTCCCGCCGGTAACTTCACCACCCTGAACGGCCCTTCGTTCGGTGGTGAAGTTTCCTTCGGGAAATGGATCACTCACAACATCGGCCTTCGACTGGCCTATGACGTCAACCCAGGAAAGAGTTTTATCAACGGACTGCATGTAAAAGAACAAGACGCATTGGGGTTCCTGTTTGGGGACAACCCCACGCCTTATCAAACTGTCATCCAAGACCAAGTTGAAAACGATGCTGTTCAAACCATTTCATGGGATTATTACCAAACCTCTTTTATCTATCACAACATCCATGTTGACGTTGTAATCAGTCCAAGAGATCTTATTGAAGGCTATTACTTCAAACGTCTCTATACCCCCCTTATCCTTGCAGGTATGGGCTTTGGAGCTGTATCAGCGCAGCCACTGCTCGTCCAATCCATCTTCAAACCAAAAAACGGTGAATCGATCAACTTTGAGTTGTCGTACGACGTAGGTTTGATGAATTGCTTCAGGATTAACGACTATCTTGACATTGATTTGACTTTTATGCTTCAAGGTCAAAGATTTACCATCGACAGCTGGGGCAACGAATTTGACTACATCGTTCCTACGCCAGACGGTGGGACCAAGGCTGTCCGCCCAAAAAGAGCCGACCACAATTACAAAGCCTCTTTAGGCTTGGTTTGGTATCCTGCAGGCAGGATTTATGAAACGCCATACAACTACGTGAAGGAAATGAAGGAGTTGCGTGAGCGCCTCAAACAATGCGAAGAAGCTTTGGACAACACCGTGGAAGTTCCAGTCGCCGTACCTGTTCATGACACCACTTTCATTGTCACTCCAGGCGAATTCATTAGCTATCCGTTCTCCATCTTCTTCCACCTTAATTCTTACGAACTCATGTCAGGCAGAGACATTGTCAACCTGAGAGAAATCGCCGAGGTTGCCATGGCACATGGCTGCAAGTTCAAGTTGAGAGGATCTTGCGATAGTGCGACTGCTACATCCGAATATAACCAACGGCTTTCAGAAAACCGCTGCAACAAGATCAAGGATGAATTGATGAAACTTGGTGTGCCAGAAAGTCAAATCACTTTCGACGCCATTGGAGGCATCAAGGAGCTTAATCCAACGAAGTACGACCGAAGGGTCATCATTACTCTGATCAAAGAGTGATCGTCTTTATCCATCAAAACTAAAACAATATGAAAAAAACTTTCTTACTCATCGCTTTACTGTTAACCATGGGCACTTCAGCCTTTGCTGGTGGCGATCTGTTTAATTTTGGTATTAAGGCTGGTTACAAGACATCCAGGCTCTCTTATCAAAAAGCCGACATTCAAGCTGGTTTTGCCAACAACTTAACGATTGGCGTATTCGCCCGCGTGAATATTGGTGGATTTTATATCCAACCCGAACTGCTTTGGTACAACACTTCTAACGCATTCGATCTGAACACCTCCGTTTCGGGAGACACCATCGGCGGTATCGTCTTCCCTACAAGCGGCGTTCTGGATTTTACCTTGAAATCCACAAACTTCCAACTCCCAATTTTGCTTGGATACAAATTTGATCTTCTGAACATTCTTGCACTTCGTGCTCATGTTGGTCCAACACTGAACTTCACCATCCCTCAGAAGACCATCATCCATCAAACCGTAGGAGATGCCCCTGATGTTGAGATTCCCAACGAGACCTTCGACACCAAGTCGATCGCTTTTGGTCTGCAAGGTGGCTTTGGCGTGGATATTCTCAGTAGACTCACCTTAGATGTCAACTATAACTTCGGCATCACCAAGGTGTTCGGTGCTAACATCATTAACAACACACAGTGGGGTCAGTATGTTGACACTAACAACATTTCTAACGAACACACCCACATGTGGATGGTTACCATCGGTTATAAGATCTTATAATGAGGTAAGAAATCAAAGTAAAAGGCGGGAGAGCAATCTTCCGCCTTTTTTCATTATTTTTGTCACCAAATTACTATTAGCATGATCATCCCAGCCAGCCTTTTCATTCGTAATAGAGCCAACTTCGCGGCTCAACTACCGCCAAAATCCGTTGCAGTGTTCACCGCCAATGAGCCCATGCCTCGTAACGGTGATGAGTTTTATCCATTCCGTCAACAGTCGGATTTCTTTTACCTGACAGGTATCGAAGTCGAGAAAGCTTTCCTCCTCATCGCACCCGACTACCCTGATGAGAGCCTTCGCGAAGTGCTTTTCATCGAGCCTTACGATGAGATGAAAGTCATTTGGCAAGGCGAGATGCTCGATGCCGCTCAAGCCACTGAAATCTCTGGTATCAAGACTGTCAAAGGCAACGACACCTTCTATAGTGTGCTTAACGACATCGCCTTCTCAGGTTACGGCGACACCATCTATCTACACAGCT
>JAEEGL013926956.1_pt1 | contig 35844 bp, 30 predicted proteins | sample 9134231 | NCBI WGS metagenome assembly JAEEGL01 (sample SAMN16246548, study PRJNA631951) | gut metagenome | biome: gut microbiome; feature: rumen; material: fiber-attached | host: Bos | place: Iran: Karaj | collected 2018-10
AGTTCATCGAGCGTCAGACAAAAGGATATGATACGGAAGTCGGTGAAGGCGGCGTCCGTCTCTCGACCGGTCAGAAACAGCTGATTTCCTTCGCAAGGGTTATCCTGGCGAATCCCCAGATTTTCGTTCTGGACGAAGCGACCAGTTCCATCGATACGGAAACAGAACAGATCATTCAGAATGCGATTACAACGGTTCTCGAAGGAAGAACCAGCATCGTCGTTGCACACCGTCTGTCCACCATCCGCAACGCCGACCGGATTTTAGTCATCCGAAACGGAGGAATTGCGGAAAGCGGTACTCATGAAGAACTGCTCGAGCAGAAAGGTTACTATCATGACCTTTACATGCATCAGTTCCGTGAAGAATCTCTGGCACAGGCTCTGGAAGCATAATAAACACCCTATTCATATAAAAAGAACCGAGGTGGAAAGCTACTTCGGTTCTTAATTTAATCTTAGCTGATTTGTTACAAAACTATTTTGAATATGGCATTTCATATGCGCTTGATGTCGCATGATGAATAATCTAAGTTGTATTATGAATAATCATTTTGATATTAGTCATATAATTGATCCTTATTCCTATTAAGCCTCTGAAGAATTTGTCCTCCTATACCGAATAACCATAAAGCTGGTGTGTTCTTTATCTGAGTCATTATACAAACCAATTTAATCGATAATGGATAATTACCCCTCACTACTAAGGTGTAATGTTTTTTTGAAAAAGCATGCATTTCAACTATGTGTGGATACGCCTTTCTCCGGTTTTCCCTGGAAAAACGGTGGTAATTTATCCACATCTGTCCAATTATGGTATAGCAATTTGCCACCAGTTGTTGACTATGTTCAGTCATTAATGAATATTTTCCATAATATGCTTCCCAGCTGTCAATAATATGATCAACTGTTTTTGTATGAACAATGCTGCTTTTCCTCATTCGATAGTGATATAGGTCTTCTGATATTATCGCGATTTTACCATTTTTCATTACTACATCAGTCAGCAGTTTATGAGTTGTTTTGACATCTTCATAAGTATGTCCATCCGGAAAGACAACATCAGCAAAGCATTCTTTACGATACAATTTATTCCAAACAATATCTCTCAATATCTCTTTTGCATAAGCTGAAAGAATGTCATTTTTATACAAAATCTGTTCTTCTCTGTGGCCTGACGGTAGAGATTTCCCTTTAAACTCTGTAAAACAGCCTGTGACAACTATATCTGCTCCAGTTTGAACAGCCTTACTCAGCAATGTCTCAATTGAATGCAATTCCATCCAATCGTCACTGTCAAGAAATACAATATAAGAGCCTTTAGCTAACTCCAGCCCATGATTCCTTGCAGTAGCGATTCCACGGTTTCCTGTATGAATAACGCGTATCCTTGCATCCTGTTTGGCATAACTATCACAGATGCTTCCACTATTATCAGTCGACCCATCATCAATCAGAATAATCTCAATATTAGTATATGTTTGACGAACTACAGATTCCAGACATTGGCATAAATATTGCTCTGTATTAAATACAGGAATCAAAACTGAAATTAACGGATTATCTGATATTTGTTTATTCAAAAAAGAAACATCCATTTGCTTGCCTCCCTGAAAAAGGGGAAGATTCTGTTATCTTGTCTTCAAGGGGTAGTCAATTGCTTTATCATAGGGAAACTAAAAAATTATAATTAATAATCTTATAAAAAAGGTCACAAATAGTTTTTTCTATAGAAAGATTTTATCCCTATCAACGAAATAAAAATATGAAAAGGGTATTATATTCTAATCCTTGAACTACATCACATTCTTATTCGTTTTTGCCCAAGTCTCAGAACAGGCGAGTATATCATAATCAATCTTCCTATCTTTATAATAATAATGTCTATCCTTTTCTCCAACCTGTCGAAGAATCTTGCAAGGATTACCTACTGCCACTACATTGGATGGAATATCCTTTGTTACGATGCTTCCCGCTCCGATTACCACATTGTCACCGATCGTGATGCCTGGAAGAATGATTGCACCGGTTCCAATCCAACAGTTGTTTCCGATATGAACTGGCAGGTTGTACTGATACCCCTTTTCCCTTAACGAAGGATCAATCGGATGTGCCGCTGTCGCAACCGTCACATTCGGTGCAAACATAACATGATCTCCGACATAGATGAAAGTATCATCTACCAGTGTCAAATTGAAATTAGCATAGACATTTTTCCCGAAATGTACATTTTTACAGCCGAAGTTGGAATGCAGTGGTGGTTCGATATAGCAACCTTCTCCGATTTCAGCAAACATCTCTTTTAAGAGTTTCTGCCGCTCTTCCTGCTCTGCCGGCCTTGTTGCATTGTAATCATACAGTTTCTCAAGGCACTTCAGTTGATACGCCAGAATCTCTTTATCCAACGGAAGATAGAGTTCCCCAGTATGAATCCGCTCTTTTTGGCCAGACATTTTCTTCTCTCCTTCCTTGTGTTTCCGTTTGTCCGAAGACATCATTCTTGACATTCCTTCCACAAAACGATTCCATCGTTGATCGAACACTCTACAACACGATCCGTAATGCTGAGGGCTGCTTTTCTGTGAGTGATGATCAGAAGTGTTCTCTCTGACATTTTCCGAAGTCTTATCAGAAGTTCCTTCTCGGTGTTCTCATCCAGAGAAGCAGTTGCTTCATCCAAAAGCAAAATCGGCCGATCGGAATAAATCGCCCTTGCAATGGCTAGGCGCTGGATCTGTCCTTCTGAAAGACCTCCTCCATGCTCTCCGAGTTCGGTATCCATACCCTGAGGAAGCTGATTAACAAATTCTTCTGCGCAGGCTGTATATAATGCTGTTTGCAGTTTCTCTTCTAGTTTGCAATTTATGCTATCCGTCATGGTCACCGCCTGACGGATGGTACCTTTCATCAGATAATTACCCTGGGGCACATAGGCAAATAAGCCTCTCCAGGAGCTATCCAAAGGGATTTCTCCTTGCTCCGAGGAAATAGTCTGCTCTCCTTCCTGTGGCGAATAAAAAGCCATCAGAAGCTTAAAAAGGGAGCTTTTCCCGCATCCAGAAGGCCCTGTAACACCAATATACTTTCCCTTTGGGACAGAAATACTGCAGTCAGTAACAGCAAAGCTGCTCTCTTCTTCCTTCGTATCATTTCTTGCCGGATAGGAGAAAGAAATGTGCTTCAGCTCGATGGATAAGAAGCTGTTCTGATAAAATGAAAGAATTTCTTCCTGTGTCCTGGCTAGTTCGGAAATATCATTCTGGAAATCTTCCGTCTCCTTAATTCGCTCCGCGCTGGCCAGCATGGCATATAAATTCGGCAAAATTCCTGAAAGATTTGCAAAAGGTCCTTGAACTTGGGATACTAACTGTAGTATCGCAGTCATTGTACCGAAAGTGATTGTGCTGTTAAACAATCCATAAGCACAATAGACAGCACTCCCGAAGTATAGTCCATTCATTAGAAGGCTGAATCCTATATTACAAATGTTGGAAAAAATGTTTCTCTTTATGCGAGCATCTTTATGTGCATTCAAATATGCTTCCGCCTGTTTCTCAGCATTATCCTCCACACTGAACGCCCGAACAACCATCAATCCTGTTAAATGCTCTTGGAGAAAGATTCTCAATTCTCCATCTTTCTCCTGAATATTCTTATGAAGTGCTTTTAATTTTCCTCGAAATAAATATGTGGCAGCAATCAGTATTATCCCTCCTGGAACCAGTACAACAGTAAACTGTGGTTCCAAGCTTAGCAGGATAACAATTGCTCCAATCAAACGAATCACCAGTCCTATGAATGACGGCACAATATGGATCAAATGGTCTGAAACGACCTTTGTATCACTAGACAGGCGGTTCATCCATTCACCTGTATGAATGGCATTAATATCAGAATAATCTTTTGTCAGAAGCTGATGAAACAATCTGCTTTTTAGTGTATTCTCGATTTTAGACTTACCTAATTCTTCAAGATAACGATAAATCGCACGGCAAACAATCTGAATGATAACAACTCCAATTACAAGCGTCGCTGATTGAAGAAGTCCTTTCATATCTTTAGCAACTGCATTATCAATCAATGATCGAAACAGAAGTGCATACTCCAAGCCAATTATGCTGAGTATACCCGATAAAACGGTTAGCATCGCGATAATGTACCGTCTGCCTTTAATGCTACGAATCAGCCATATCAATATTTGAAAATTATCTTTTAGAACTTTCATTTTTTCTCGCTTGAATGATGTTATCCTATCGCTCTGAAAAATTAACGCACGCTCCAAAGAAACATAACTTTTATCCCAATCAAAGCCCCAAATTATTCAACAGTTCATCAAATGCTCTGATGCTCTCATCAGGAATACTGTTTACTTGTTTTATTTCTTTCAGCACTCTTTTTCTTTTATCTGCGTTCAACAAATTCAGCCATCGTTTTATTTGATAAATTGGAAGCAAAAGCGGTTTTTCCTTTAGCTGAGGATATATTTCCTGCAAAATTGAATTCTTAATAAAAATCCGATCAAGCAAATACCTTGTCCTTTTATGTTTTCTTTGCCGCCCTGCTTCAAACATCTCGGTATTTCCAAAGACTCCCCCGCTCAGGCAGTACTCTTCTAGTTGTTCTGCCACGTCAGAACAGCCCGTACAGCTCAGCCAAGCATTGCTTAATTCACAAGATGTTTCATAAAATTTTTGAATTCCACAGGTACTACAATATTTGCAAACTAAGGACTCGTCATACGCTGTTTTGTTTCTCAGCAGCCACAGATCCATGAACGGACGAATGCCAAGCCCTCCATGAAGCAAATGATAGCTCATATGTGCTACCAGGTAAAAAACCTGGTATTCCGGCAAAAGATGATATGTTCCATCTTTTTCTGAAGGTTCTGCAAACTCCCATACTTTTTCGAGCAAGAAATCAATATTCTCCAAATTTTCCTTAACACTGAAATGCAGTTCCAAGCATATTGAGCCATTCCTCAAAGTAATGTCATGATAATTGCGTCCTTGAAGCTGATATCCGGCTTTCTCTGTAAGCAAACTTACAGTTCTGTTTAAATCAGTTTCATGAATCAGGACATCAATATCACAGCTTGTTCTCATCCATGCTTCAGGATAGAGATTTCGCAAAACGGAACCTTTTAGCAAAACAAACTGAATCTTCGCTTCAGTAAAGATTTTTACAATGTTTTGTAGTAAATAATCACGTAAAATAAAGTCTCGCATGTCTTGTGCGCATGCTTGATCAAACTTGTTCCAAGTATCAGCAGAAATACTTAACCCTTTAATGCCTTGCCGTATAATAGGAAGAATTGCATGCTTCTGCCCCAATTTATATAAAGAATCCCAGTCGTCTTCCGTCAAGACGACTTCTTCGTTGCTTATACCCAATCCTCGCCTTATTACAGGAAAAAGAATTGATTGTGCAAACTGTTTGTTTACGACTTTCTCCATACCATCCTATTCACAATTCCAACATAGGATTGAATAATCTTTACAACTTTATCACTAACATTCGTATCATTATAATCTGGAACAGGGACAGCTCCACCATTATGTTCATTGTTCACCATGTCAACCGCGATATCGACAGCTTGCAGCAGCCCTTCCGAATCTATTCCTGATAGAACAAAGCATCCTTTATCTAGTGCCTCAGGCCTTTCCGTACTTGTTCTGATACAAACAGCGGGAATCGGATGCCCAATAGAGATATAGAAACTACTTTCCTCAGGTAATGTTCCACTGTCACTCACAACACAGAACGCATTCATCTGCAGGCAATTATAGTCATGGAAGCCAAGAGGTTCATGTGCAATAATGCGAGAATCCAATTTAAATCCACTGCTTTCCAAACGTTTCCTGGATCTCGGATGACAAGAATACAGAATTGGCATATCATATTTTTCGGCCATTTTATTGATTGCCGTGAAGAGAGAAATAAAGTTCTTCTCTGTGTCAATATTTTCTTCACGATGTGCTGATAAAAGGATATACTTTCCCTTCTGCAGTCCAAGTCTATCATGAATATCAGAGTCTTGAATAGCATTCAAGTTATCCATCAAAACCTCTGTCATAGGGCTTCCGATTACGTAAGTCCTTTCCTTCGGCAACCCACAATCCGCAAGATAACGGCGTGCATGTTCACTATAAGCCAAATTTACATCCGATATTATATCAACTATGCGTCTGTTGGTTTCTTCTGGCAAGCACTCATCCTTGCATCGGTTACCAGCCTCCATATGGAAGATTGGAATATGCAAACGCTTTGCTCCAATGACAGATAGACATGAGTTTGTATCTCCGAGCACAAGCACTGCATCGGGTTTAATAGTAACCATAAGTTTATAGGACTTAGCAATGATATTGCCAATGGTAGTTCCCAGATCATCACCAACAGTGTCCAAATATATATCGGGTTCATCAAGTTCCAGATCATGAAAAAAAATATCATTCAAATTATAATCATAGTTTTGACCGGTATGCACAAGAATCGTATCAAAATACTTTCGACACTTTTTTATTACAGCAGATAGACGGATAATCTCAGGTCTTGTGCCAACAATAATCATTAATTTTATTCTTCCGTTATCTTTCCATTTAACATTGTCAATCATTACTATTCCCTCCGCACATCAAACAACAGGTTCATAAAAAGTGTCTGGAAAATTTGGATTAAATGGCTCATTTGCCCAAATAAGCATAACCAGATTTTCATTGTTACTTAGATTGATTATACTATGTGTATGGCCAGGGATCATGTATACTGCTTGTATTTTCTCACCACTTACTTCATATTCAATTACCTCATCAGATCCTATTTTCCGCTCACGAATAAGCCCATGCCCAGAAACCACAATAAATAATTCCCACTTGCTATTATGCCAGTGTTGTCCTTTGACAACTCCAGGTTTTATTATATTAACGCTAAATTGGCCTTGATCAGCAGTCTTCAACAATTCTGTGAAACTACCTCTTTGATCATTAATCATTTTATAGTCAAAAACCATTTTTTCCTTAGGAAGATAGCTTACATACATCGAATAGAGTTTCTTCTCAAAACTGTTCGGTATATTCTTTGGCATATTAAGTGTCTTTGGATAATCATGAAATGCTCGAAGGCAATCTACAATGTAACCAAGCGTGGCTTTATATGTTACTGGAACATAGCAAAAATCACCATTTTCCGTAGCCTTTGGAGTCAACCCGTCATATTCTTCATCTCTGCCTGGATATACACAACGGTGCGGATGGCCTTCAATTGCATCGTACATTTCTTCAATCAAATCCTCTACAAAAAGCAATTCTAATTCAACGGTAGGATCATTGACCGTAATGGGCAGATTATTAGCGATGTTATTGCAGAAGGTTCCCACTGCACTATTATAGTTTGGGCGCACCCATTTCCCCACTAAATTTGGAAAACGATATATATATACAGGCACTCCAGTTTTTTCAGTATAATCGAAAAAAAGTTTTTCGCTTTCGCGCTTAGAAATCCCATAATCGGTAATTCCATATCTTCCAGAAAGAGAAGCTTGAATAGAACTAGCTAGCATGACAGGGGATTTATTACCATGTTGTTCCAACAAATTAAGAAGAATTGATGCAAAGCCGACATTTCCTTTTTTAAATTCAACTGGATCCTTTGGTCTATTTACACCAGCAAGATTGAAAACAAAGTCCGATTTGGCACACCATTCATCTAACTGTTGAAGAGTATTTTCTTTATCAAATTCATATATCTCGCTGACGGAAATATTCGGTCGAGTCCGATTTTTTCCATCTCGTATTGCTTTTAAGTTTTCAATCAAGTTTCGTCCTAAAAACCCTTTAGAACCCGTCACCAAAATATTCATCAGTTAATAATCTCTCTTTCCGGCAACAATTCCTATGTATTCTAAATATGGCGAATTCCCTTTAATTCTTCTTGTACATAATCGGTAGTCATAATTTTTTTTACAACACCATCAACATCCAACCTCACTGTATTGTGGCTAGTATAGCTTTCCTCTGCCTGTGTAACGACATTGCCCTGAACAAAGAACTTATCATAGTTTAAATCTCGATTATCTGCTGAAACGCGGTAATAATTTCCCAAGTCTTCCGCACGTAGTCGTTCTTCTCTAGTCATTAGTGTCTCATACAGTTTCTCCCCATGTCTGGTACCTATAATAATTGTTCCTGTATCTCCGAACAGACGTTGTACGCCTTTTGCTAAGTCACCTATAGTCGAAGCATCTGCTTTCTGTATAAATAAGTCACCAGGATTTGCATTGTTTAATGCAAAACGTACAAGTTCAACAGCTTCATCCAGATTCATCAGGAAACGTGTCATTTCGGGATTAGTTATCGTTATAGGATTCCCGCTGTGTATTTGATTGATAAATAATGGAATAACCGAACCTCGGGAGCACATCACGTTTCCATATCGTGTACAACAAATAATAGTTCCACCACGCTCTGCTGCTACACGAGCATTCGCATATATAACATGCTCCATCATTGCCTTTGATATTCCCATCGCATTAATCGGATAAGCTGCCTTATCTGTCGATAAGCATACAACTCTTTTCACCCCAGCCTCGATTGCCGCATGCAAAACATTATCCGTTCCCTCTATGTTCGTTTTAACTGCCTGCATAGGAAAGAACTCGCAAGACGGCACTTGTTTTAATGCTGCAGCGTGAAAAACATAATCGACCCCCGGCATTGCATCTGACACAGATCTTGGATCACGCACATCCCCCACATAAAATTTAACTTTTTTTGCCATATATGAATAGTTCAATTGAATATCATGCCGCATATCATCCTGTTTTTTTTCATCACGGGAGAAAATACGAATCTGGCCAATATCAGTTTTCAGGAAATGCTTAAGAACCGTTTTCCCAAAGCTGCCAGTCCCACCAGTTATCATCAAGGTTGCTCCGCTAAATGTTCCCATTGATTAACTCCTTTGATTTCTATTTATATATTCTGTATATGGTTTATCAAGATCAATTACCACTGCGCTATGATGGCCTATTCGCTTTTCAACAGGAGGTGGTGTCATATAGTCTCCATAAAGCTGTGTTAAGTATGCTTGATAGTGATTCGGAATTATTACTGTTAAATCTTCAAACTTAGTTTTTTGTCCTTCTCCAAACCATTCTGCAGGAGTAATTTCCTTTTGTCCCCATGCTCCACAAATGTTTGCTAATATACTACTATGAGGCACACTTTGCATTAAGGAATCCCTTGCCCTAACTACTTCTTTCACATCAGAGTATAATACTTTTGAAACATTTTGTAACCATTTCATCTTTAAAGAAGGCTCTGATGCAAAAAGAACGCTCAATCGTGCTTTCAGTAAAAGATCTTTAATTTCAAACATCATTTTCTTATGTTCCGGATAGAAATCAAGAGGAAAAACATCTATATAAACTCCATGATTGATTCGCCAGTTTTTTACGCTCGATTCGATAAATGTAGTTCGTGAATCTCTGATTTTTGCAAAGCAATTCAAATATTCCGGATCCGTTTCAAAAGTTTGTATAAAATAATAATCCGGTAGAAATGATTGGCCAATTTTTATAAAAGAATTATAATCTTCACGAGGAAGACCTACATCAATATCATCATCCCAAGGAATAAAGCCTTGATGACGAACCGCGCCTAAGCAAGAACCTCCAAGAAGATAGTACTTTAAGTTGTTGTCTTTACAAACGGATAGAAACGCTTTAAAAATATCAAGTTCTTTTTGCTTTAATCGTTCCAATGTGCTATCCATTATGTTTATCCTTCCCCATATTAATTCCTATTCCTTTCAACATTAGTGCTTCTATCAACAACTTTGTATTTTTTCGCATCGGTTGAATTAATAGCGGAAAAACAAAGATTGTACTGATTTGTGTAATTAAGGAAGCAACGGCTGCCCCAGTTGCTCCCCAAACAGGAATGAGCACATAATTTATAACTACATTTGTTATAGCTGCACCTACATAGATGGGTGCAATATACTTTTGGAGATTTTCACTCACGATCCATGCATTTCTTGCAACTCCCAGATATGAAAATGCAACATACCATGTAATTACCCGCAAAGGAGCTTCCGCAGGCATATATGCTTCTCCATATAAAATCTTTATCACTGGACCTGCAAAGATTACAAAAATGATTGAAACAGCGATAGAAATATAAAAAACAATTGCATACATCAAACGGTTTTGCTGTTCAAACAAAAGATAATCCTTCTTATGGGACTCCATTATGACTGGATACATCGAATCAATGATCGCAGATAGTATAAACACCCACGTATTGCATAAAGAGTAAGCTGTAGAATAATAACCAACCTCCGCCTCATCGACCAAGTGTTTCAGCATGAACTTATCACAGTTACCATAGATGGAAACCATTATTCCCGCCAAAATGAATGGTGCTCCCAAACGCAGCAGTCTAGTTGTTTGCTGTCGAGAAAAACTTAATTTGGGTCCTTTGCATTTCTCATAGAAAACAAACAGTAGAATTGCAATTACGAAATAATCTAATGCTGTCGCTAAAGCAAACCATTTAACTGATTTTGCTTGAATCAACAAAATCAATCTATAAGCAGATGTAAGAATATATGCAATGGTTGAAGTGACAGCTGAATACTTAGATAGCAAATGTGCCTGAAACCAGTACCTTATTGTTTCAAACATCCGAAAAACTAGTCCTATAGTACATAGTGCAGTTACAATTATCGTAAGGGGTTCCTTACGATCGACGAGGCTTACAATACCAATAATCATCAAGCTGGAAAAAAAGCTTGCTAATCCCTGCAATACTATAGATGTTCCTAACGTTTGCCCCTCATTTTCTGGTTCATCTATTAAGGCTTTAACAAGAATAGAATTCAATCCGAGAGTACAGATAGAATAAAAAAAGGTTGTATATGCCGTGGCATAATTAATGAGTCCATAATTGTTTGGTCCCAAGTATCGTGCCGTCAGCAATGACACAATAAAGGCACATATCATATGAACAATTCTGCCACCAATTATCCAACTTGCATTTTTGACAATCTTATTTTTTAGAAGACTAAGTATCTTCATTATCCAGGCTCCTTATTATCTTAGCCGGAATTCCACCTGCCAAAACATTCTTAGGAACATTTTTATTCACGCAAGCGCAAGCTGCTATTACACATCCCTCGTCCAGAACAATATTCCCGAGAAGCGTCGACCTCGCCCCAATCCAACAACCATTTTTGATCTCAATTTCATAAAGTTCACCCTTTCCGGCTCTTCTTTCTGATGAGCCTAATTGGTGCCCTCCGGTCAACAATGATACATCCGGTCCTATGTCACAATTATTCCCAATTTTTGCATGTCCGTTGCCATGTAAAGTGAAATTACGGTTTATCCAGCATTTGTCACCAATTTCTACCGTACCCATTATCCGAATAGGTCCAACAATTGTTGTTCCAATTCCAACTGGGTTTCCTGATGCTTTCATAAGCCTTCTTTTCATTGAACACGCAAAAGGCTTTGTCCCCGTAAATACATAGTTTATTAGAAAAAAACAGATTTTTCTATGAAGCCCATATAAATGAAGTCTTTTTAATACTTTAAGCATTTAATACCACCTATTATCCAATATTGGGGCTGGGCTACAAGGTCCTTTATCAAACAGTAAAAGTTGTGTCTTATTCATAATTGCTTCATTTAATTTGATTAATCTTTCAGCCGCCACACTTGGACTCCATATTTCGATCATATCCCGATACGATTGAATCCCTAAATCGCATCTTCTTTTTTCATCATTCAGGAGTATTTTTGCCTTCTCAAATAGTTCATCCTCATCTTCGCTATGGTATAAGAACCCATTAACCCCATCATTAATCAAAAAAGGTGCAGCACCACTTGCATGGCTAGCAATTGATGCACAGCTGTTACTCATTGCTTCATTTAAAACAGCTCCCCATCCTTCATTAGAATCACTCGTAAACAAGAATATATCCGCTTGTTTCATATAATTAATTACATTCTCTGGTGGTTGGAATCCAAAGAAACTGACCACATCTTCCAGATGGTACCTATGAACCATTGATTTTAACTGCTTTTCTAACTCTCCTCCGCCAATTATCTGCATATGGAAGCGATAACCATTCTTTATTAATCGATTTGCTAACCGTATTGCTGTATCCGGATGTTTCCATTTCAAAAATCTGCCGACCCAAAGTATTATCGGACACTCATTATCTTTTTTTGTCTTGAATATCTCGATTTCGTCGCGCTGTATTACTTCAGTAAAATACCCCCATTTAAAGCACTTATCACTATAGGAAGCAAAAGTATTGACATCCTTTGCTGTATAAGCGCTGGCACACAAGTAGTAAAGAGGCTTATTTTGATATGGGCGAATATGTTTCAACGCACTGGCAAAGTATTTTGGAAACGTCCTAATGCTTATTCCATTCTTAAAGAACCTTTCTGAAGCATGAAAAGTAGTTTTGCCCATCGCAAGTCTATCCACCATAAACCGATCCGGTGCGGAACCTATGATAACTATATCGCTGCTTCTTGCTAAAGAAAGTGCGAGTTTTTCTTGTTTTTCTCCCTCATAAGATCTCAACACAAAATCATACTGCTCATTAATGTCTTGATAACCCATCTCGCGCCTTTTCTCATTGAAGGGTGTTGTAGCAATAAAATTATAATTGACCCCAGGCAAGCGATTGAATGCATTTGCCAAAGGCAATTGATGATGATTTAGGTAGTTTGAAAAAAAAGAAATTTCCATCACAAATCCTCTCTATTATATAATCGTATGCCAATTATCAATTATCCGATGAAAAGCTCCTTGTTTTCCAAGGTATGTAGTCTGTGTAGTTTGAAACCATAACAAATGTTGATAAAAACATGATTCCAGGAAAACCTCCCAGAAATAATGATGCCTCCATTGATGACTGTAAAAATAAACCTAGAATACAGATAATGCTTATATTTCTTACAGACGAAGTTTCTTTGTCATTGATCTCATTAATAACTCGAATATAAAAGCTGTAAAATGCCACCAACCCAACTATTCCTATTGTAGCCAATACTGAAACTGTTATATTATGAGCATTTTGAAATGCAGCTTCAGAAAAATTACCAAACAATACCTTATCCCATCCAGATAGATAGCTTAAATATTCAAGAAAGATATTTTGCCTTCCTGAGAACAAAGATTTATCCAAAATCTTAATCGATTGGTTCCCCATTATATAATACATCCACATATAAATGAATATGAATAACACAGGAACTAGTTCCGATATAATTATTATCGCCTTTGGAATTTTTCTTCTTCCAAGCAAGAAGAAAGCCGCTGTAACAATAACAGCTGTAATAAGCACCGATCTACAATACGTACCATAAATCATATACAGATCAAATATCATAAGAATGATGATAGGAATTTTGTGTTTTCTATAAGCCAGATTAATTAGCAGAATGCAATAAAATGAAAAGATATTCATTGCAGCTAGGTTACTATTTCCAAGATCAAAAGCATAATAAATGCTATACCAAACGATATTATTTGTATGCACACGATGTGCTATGGAAGTAAAAGAATATACTGCGAACAACGCTGACAAAACCATATTTGCAGCAAATATGAAATCGAATGTTTTTTTTGAAGGGACTATCGATTTGCACTTGTAAACGAGAAAAAACATATTGATATAACAAAAACCAGCCAGTAAGTGTGCTTGATCAAAAGCATCCTTCTGAGTTAGCATTGAAATAAAAATAATCGCAATCGGTATAATCAGTTCAAGGAAGAATTGTCTAGTTATTGTACGCATAACAGACACAACAAACAGTACAATCACAGATGGTATCCATACCAATCTTATTAGTAGCGCATTATTGGTTACCGGCCGTACAATCATATATACAATAACCATCACCCAGATTGCACAGAACACTTTTTCAAACTGAGTTTGCACATTCTCGTATGTATTGTACACAGTGCTCGAAGTACGCATCTCCGATACTTTATTTTTAGTTATTATCTGTTGATGTTCAAATATCATATCATTTCATCATAGATATGCATGTATTTTTCATACTGCATTCTTTTCTCATATTTCTCTGCACGTTTTCTTGTTCCTGTAAATTCCCCGCTATTGTCAAGAATAGTTTTTATTGCTTCGCGTACTTTCATTACATCGCCTGCGGTTATCACCAAACCGCTATTCTGATCAATCACTTCCGGAATTGCTGTTTTATCATAAACAATAGCTGGAGTTCCACATGCCAATGCTTCAACTGTAACCAGTCCCATTGTTTCTTCATAACTTGCATTGACAAAAATATCCGCTGCAGAATAAATCTCAGCCAGTTCTTGGGTATTTGCCGTTCTTTGAACACCTATTATTCCCACAGGTAAGTTGTCTATCTGTTTTCTCGATAATCCGACTAATACGATTGAAAACGAATCATCCAACAACTGTCTAAGTTTTAGAAAATCGGTTAGGCCCTTCCTGTCACTCCAAACATTTGCTACTCCTAGTATGAGAAACTTCCCGGTAATTGCATTCTTTCTCTTAAAAGTACTATCCCTAGGTTTAAACACATCAAGATCCACCCCATTTGGAATGCTGATGACACGATATTCACCTAGAAAAGATTCCCTCACTGTTTTTGCGAGCCATTCGGAGGGCGTTACTATCGTCATATCTTGGATGCTTGTAAAAGAACGCTTTTTTCGTTCAAAATTAGATGATACATCGCCTTTTCCATAGCACTTCGGATAAATACGTAATCCCGGACAGCATACGCAATAACGTCTCCACTGTTCACAGTTTATTGTACTAAAATACGAACAATGTCCTGTGAAAGCCCAGCAATCATGCAATGTCCAAACAACTCGTTTTTTTTCCTTAGCAAGATACTGAAATAGCAGCTCATAATTCATCCAATGCCCATGGAGATTATGTAGATGAATGATATCCGGATTAAACTGAGAGATCTGTTTTATCATTTTTCTAGTAGCCATTTTGGAATATAATCCCTCATGATCGGTCAATCTCGATAGTGCGTTATGGACAAAGTAATCCATCTTGCTTCCAACAGTAATAGTCTCCTCAGGTTGGACACCTTTGACAGGCTCTATCGTAGAACATACAACCTTAACTGTATGTCCTCTAAGCTTTGCTGATTGCATCAGATCCGCTACTATCCGTCCAGTACTACCGACTCCACAGACCGCATTGATAAATAGTATCTTCAATGCAAATACCCTTCCTTTTTATTCAGCTTCATCGCTATAGAACTTTCTTCCATGTTTGGTCATAAAAGCCTTCACCCATTGATGTAACGTCCAGGGAAGATGTCTGGCCACCATCTGCTGGAAAGCAAGTTTGATTTCATACCACCACGTGTTGACTTCTCTTTCCCCTTCATAAATTCCTGGGTGCCGGTGAAAATATGCAACCGCTTTGTGCAACAATTTTCCTTTACGAACTACATCCAAGATTTCATATTCATTATTTAAACTTACAACGCAATTCGCCCCATACTCTTCCGCTCTTTTATGAAGAGATACTTCAAACTTCCAAGCATTCATAGGCGTTCTAATACAGCTCTTAATGAATTCTCTTCGCCATATGCCCGAATATAAATTCACGCTATAGTCGCAAGAATTGTCTACTTTATAAATCTTTCTATATCCTTGAAGTTCTTGTTTTGTAGCTCTTTTCGGTCTGCAGAAAAGCCGAATGTAGTCTATCTTCTCTTTTTCCATCATATCCAAAAGGTCTTGGATTTGTCGATCATTGACTTTTTTTATCAAATAATAATCATCTAAAGTAATGAACACATAGTCCGTTTGAACGTAATCCAAAGCTGCCGATAATCTTTCAGACCATTCTGCGCCATTCTCAATGTTAAGAATTTTAATATCCGGATACTGCTTATCTGTATGGGCATCTGTGACGATATAAGTATCTATCTCCCTGTCAGGCCAGTTTCTTTCAAGAAGTTTTATTTGACCATCCCATAGATCAGAAAACTGATTGCAAGACAAAACCAACATCGTCATATTCTTATTCATTTATCAATTCCTCTTGCATCATATGGTTAATTGCTTTTTTAATCACGCGTTCTGAGACTTCGAGACTTTTTCTTCTATTGTGATTCTGCTCCGTAACAATGGCAGCTTGCGCATATAGTTTTTTCTGTAGTTCTTGGTCTGAGATCAGCATTTTTATATTATCCATTAGTTTATCTTTCTCTGTACAAACAATCGAAGCCCCCGTAGATTTCATATAGTCAATTATCCCACTCTCCGATGGACCATATGATATAATACTTACTCCGCTTGCAAGTGCATCGGCTGCTTTTGTCGAAAGAGAGTAACGAGACAAGTTTATATCTTCTTTCGCAAATCCCTCTACTATTAAAGTTATGTCACTTTCTGTCATTCTTTTCTGAACATCTCCATAAGATACAGATCCCTTGAAGACAATGTTTGGATTATTATTGAAAATGTTGAAATAAGTTTCATCCTGCTCATTAGAATATACTTCAATTGAATACTCTGAATTGATAGCAGCCAAAGCATTCCCAATATCATTAATTGATTTGTTTCGGCCCATGCGTATATTACCGAAATAAGTTATCACCGGACAATCAGAATTGATACGTTTAAAAGGTTTTCGATGAATCGTGGATGCCAAATAAACTGTCTCACCATTTAATCCAAATTCAGAATTATATTTTTCTTTTATTTTATCACTAATATATATAGCACTACCCGGCCATGCCAACACCTTATCAATCAGTTTCCGATAAGTCTGTTTGTAAATATGATACAAAGGATTAAAAGTTTTCTTGCTGTTGAAATAATAATCATCTCCAATGCACGAAACAATTGGAATATTATATCTTTTAGCCACATACATCGCTATCCTTGGTATAAAATAATCATCGGAAAAAGCTAAAAAAACGCATTGCGGATTAAAGTTATCCAACCATCTGTTCAACTGATCTGTGCACCAAAACCGTTTGCGCCATAAGATGCCACGCATAAGATGTGTAAAAGGTGTGTGCTTGCGTCCATACTTATACGCTGATTCAGCTAAGTTGCTTTCAAGTTCCAGGTTCGTATCCGCCCACGCATTTGGAAGTTCATCATACTGATAAATCACGCCTGTTTCAATCTTTTTCCACATCCATCGTTGCATCAAGCGATAATCAGTTATCTGATAAAGTGTTCCACAATGGCCCTTACAGGGTTTCTTGGTATTGGAAAAAATCTGAGCGATATTTTCTCTTTCCCAATTATGAAAATATGCATCAAAAGCTCTTGATGTAGATTTTGTGTTATATGGCACAGTTCCGACTATCAATAATCTTGGATGCATTTTTACACCTTCCGTTGTTTATAGATATTGAAGTATACACAATTGATCAATAACTTCATGAACGCAAGTTAGACCATCTTCTTAGCATAAAAAATTATTCTATCAGGGCTAATCTCATTAATGATTCTTTAATGCATAACACCTGAAAAACTCATACATTGAGTCCTATGTTCTGTTTGCTCATTTTTCTCTTTTACCGAATAATACCGTTCTAAGAATCTTATTACTACTTACCATTTTTATTAGAATAACCGTCAATAATATCGTAACCAGAAAATTGAGAATAATAAGAATCGTTCCTTTAAAACTATTAACTATCGGAATATCTTCCATCTTCACCAAGTTTAACAACAAATAGTGACTGAGATAGATTTCTAAAGAATACTGACCGCACCAATGAACCACTTTTTTTATATGGCTGGGTGATTCTACATGATTCGTGTTTTGTTTAATTTCTGTGTCCTGCTCTTCGCCGTGATTGCAATTGCTTATAGTTATATTTTCGATAAATTCTCCTGAAGACTTACAAAAGGTTTCATCGTGCGGTGAACAATCACCAAATAAACAGGATTTGTTGGGAATATCGTTCTCAAGATGATTCTCTTGGTTTTTCACTTTTTCAGGTATATAAACGGCCTTTTCAAGTAAAGCTTTACATAATTTGCTCACTGCTACACATCCGGCCAACGATGCGATAGCACGAATCAAAATATTCACCGGAGTGTCCTCCATAGAATACAAGTTTCTGCAGGATAAAATAAAAAGCCAACCAATCAAACAGATAGCAACTATTAGATCAACAACAGATTTATTCCATTTAATCGCTTGTATCTTTTCTTGATACTGTCCATACAAAAAACCTACAAAGAAGAATGGCATATAGTAGATTGTAAGTTTTATAGCAAAGAAAGAACCCCCCCATAGAAGACCGACAAGTCCAAGGATTGCCATTCCTAAAAGGTAAAACCCAAGCAAAACAGCTTGTCGCTTTATGGACGATTGTTTTATGATCTTTTTTGAGAAGAATGAACTAACTCCAAAAATCAAACTGATGGTCCATATTGTAATCAGAAACCAATAACCTGAATCCATGTGCCAAAGCAGCCATTCGATATTCAAATAATTATGCTCCGAAAATAGAACGCCTCTCACGAGAACGCTCCATACAAACCACGGCAGAACATAGGACAGAGTTCGCCGCTCCATATATTTCCATAATTCTTTTCCACTTTCGATTCTACTACCGTATCTGGTAACATATCCACTTATCAGAACAAACAACGGCATTTGGAGAGACCAGATAATATTATAAAGAAAGCTCTCTTTTGCATCATTAGTACACCCAGTCATCGTATGGCCGAGTACCACAAGCAAAATAGCGACACCACGTAAAGTATCTACATATTGGTTTCTCGTTTTTTCCATTGTATATTACCAATCCTTTTCATCTTTAGCTACCAATATAATCAGTATAAGATTTCTCCAAATCCAAGTAACTAAAATCGTGGTGCGTAATCCGTTTCTCAAGTGGAGGAAGTTCTCTCCAATTTCCATATAAATGTGTTAAATATGCATCATAGTCAGCTGCACCATACACCTGCATATCCTCAAACTGATATAATGTCGGTTCCCCCATTACTGATCTGGGGACCGCTTCTTTCAGCCGCCAAGCTCCTAAATCGTTACAAATCCATACACTAGAATCATAATCAATTGATGCACATAACCGATCAAGTTCAATTCTGATTTTTTTACCATCAGCAAGGAAAGAAGGCACGCATCGAGCCAAAAAAATCGACAAGTTCTTATACCAACTTCGCCCTTTTCTATATCCGCAAACAAGAGATAAATAATAATTATACTTCCGATTTATTGGTCTATAATTGATCAAACACTCTTTCTCTGTTTCACCAAGTCCATCTAATGGAAAAACATCCAGAAAAATGCCCCGAACAATTGTTTTTCTTCTGTTTTCCGCTAAGGTTGTCGTTGTATCATATATTTTGGTGTAAGGATAACAATAATCCGAATTAGAGGAGTATGGTGTTTCAATAACATACGGACCACTATCCATCGAGGAAATGATTTGCGCCAATCTTTGATAATCTTTTCGAGGAAGTCCAACATCAATGTCATCATCCCAAGGAATAAAGCCCTTGTGCCTTGCTGCACCAAGCATAGTGCCACCCAGTACATAGTATCTTAGATGATTCTCTTCACATACTGCATGAAACCATTTCATCATTTTTAACAGTTTTTCTTGAAGAGGTGTCAACTCCTCTCCAGTCATCTTTCATCACTCCCTAACGAATCTTTTGAACAATGGTTCCCTAATCCAATTTGGGACCAGCGAAACTCCCGCTCGTAGAATAGTATTCATAATATACTGCGACTCAGTAATCATCCCGGATTTTTTCATAAACTGAAACAGTTTTCTCTGACTGCTTGCATATCTCCATCCTGCACGCCGTTTGTACATATCTGAACCAGCTCTCATCCATAAAAGTGGTTGCTGTATATTATAGCCAATCGCTCCACTTTGGAGCATTCGCAGCCAAAGATAGTAGTCTTCCAGAAGGTAAAAGTCCTGATAACCACCGACCGCATCCACTGCGGATTTTTTAAACATCACACAGGGATGATTAAATGGATTTCTTTTTTTTGCAAACTCAATTATATCTTCTTGATTCTCCGGCAAGACTCTGCGAGATTCAATTATATCTGTTGACTCAATAAATTCTTCTACCGTCCCGCTAACAATTGAAAGATTATGATTACTTTGAAACACCTGCAATTGCTTTTCGCAGCGATCCGGCCTGCTGATATCGTCCGAGTCCATGCGAGCAATTAATTCATTTTTACAATGTGCAATACCATAATTCAAAGCTTTTCCCAAACCGCCGTTCTGATTCAGTCTTATAACGGTCAATTCAGCATGTGACGTTCTCATTTTTTCGATTACGGAATCCAGAGCATCACTTAACGGTCCATCACAAACCAGAACAAAATCATCTGTTACTACTGTCTGATTCCAAACACTCTGCATTGCTACTGATAAGTTTTCTGGTTTCTCGCGATAATAAACGGCCATCAGAACAGAATAATTCATATATTGGATCCCTTCTCGTTTTGTAAATAAGCCATCAACGGTTCAATTGAATGGATAATCACTCTCAACAATGTATTTATGTATTCTGGTCTATAACTATATCTTTTGTTTTCAATAGAATTGTTTTTCGAATCTGGGTACTGTTCGTACTTTGTGTATAAGGTAAATAAACAATTTCAACCCCTTTGTTTTTGAAGTACTCTTCATACCTATTGAATCGATCTGTATTCTTATAATCAGATCCTACAAACAACTTATTATAATGCCAGGCAGACCATGCGTCTGAATCTTCTATAAAAGAATCCACTACCTTGTCGACATATTTACAAGCTGCGATTATTGCTTTTCTCTCCTCCAAAGGAATAAAAGTTTCCTTATTCTTCCATGCGCCGGACTTGTGTACACCTACAATCAAATAATCACATTGTGCCTTAGCTCTTTTCAGCAAGTTCAAATGACCAATGTGGAAGAGATCAAAAGTTCCTGATAGGTAACCGATTGTTACCCTTTTATAATTATCCAATCGCCCGCTTTTCTCTTTGAACTCAAAACTTTGAATTGCAAACTCATGCGGATTGCTTTGATATCTTTCTATTACGTCCTTGAATATCTCTTCGAATCGGGGAATAAACCTTGTTTCCCGCGAAAAAAGATGTATAAGTATTTCTTTTGCAAGAGGTCCTGTCTTTGTCAGATCATTCTTTCCCCCATAAAATCTAGAACCTGTAAAGGAACCAGGACTGATATCAAGGATACGATTTTTGCTACCATATTCTTCCAGTTCAATATTCACTGATTCCATGAATCTTACTACTCCGGCCTTTGCTGCAGCATATACACTAGCCCTTGGAGAAGAAATCCATCCTGAGATGCTTCCCATGACCCCAGTAAAGAAAGTATCTTCTCTCATAATCCGATCATAGAAGATTCTCAGAATTTTTATTGTGCTCAATGTATCAACTGTCAGGATTTTATCAATTTCTGCTGTATGCAGAAACTGAAAATCGGCTATACGACCAATACCTGCAGTTATCATGAGCAAACATATATTTACATCTTCTGATAATCTGTAAAAAAGATCCTCATCAAAGTCTAAAAGATTACAGTAATTGAAGTTGAAACGAGTCTGGTCTAGCACCCATGGCTCCGGAAAATCTCTATCACAAATCTCTACAAAATACCCCTCTGCAATTAATTCTTTACTAATTGCAAGTCCAATTCCGTTGCTTCCGCCAACTACCACTGCTTTTTTTTGAAAACTCATTCAAGCACATCCTTATCTACACAAACAATTATCCTGTTCATAATTGATATTCCCTTATAAAATAAATGTGGTTACCATTAATAATTTTGTTCAAGAAAGACAAAAACCATATTAGCAAAACAACAATCATTCAAGGCTCTTCATCCTGAGTTTTATCGTTTGCCCCTTGATTATAATCCAATGCCGTTATCTGTCCGTCGTCAATGCCGTCTGTACTCTCCGGCACAAATAATATCCTTATTGTTGCAAAAAAGATGCTTATATCTTCAATAATACTTGGATTTGCAAGATATAACAAATCCATCTGTAATTTATCATATGGAGAAGTATTATATTTCCCATACACTTGAGCATACCCTGTTAACCCGGCTTTTGCTTGTAATCTTAAGTGAAACTCCGGAAGAATCTTCTCATATTGTTCAGCAATTTCTGGCCGCTCCGGTCTAGGACCTATAAGGCTCATCTCTCCACATATAATATTAAATAACTGTGGAAGTTCATCTAACCGTAGTTTTCTTATAATTTTACCAACATTAGTAATTCGGTCATCTTTATCTCCCGCAGATAAGCGTGGAATTCCATCTTTTTCTGCATCCATGCGCATAGAACGGAATTTTATTAATTTAAAAACTTTTCCGTTTTTTGTCAATCTATCCTGTTTATAAAAAACAGAACCTCTATCCTCCAATTTAATAGCTATTGCGATAGCCACCATTATCGGGCTCAACAAAATCACAGCGCATATACTGAACAATATATCCATCAGCCGCTTAATTATCAAATAATCAATTGATGGCCGATATCTTTCAACTTGAAGAAGAGGAATGTGAAAGAAATGCACCTTCTTTGCTCCACTCATTATTGCATCTCCAATTCGTGGAATAACAAAAGCACGAATACCTCTTTCAATGCAGTACTTTAAAAGAACATTTCTTTCATGGCTGTGTATTCCACTTAAAAAGACAACGTCTATCCCGTCCAAGATGGAATAATCTGCCAAGCAAGTCCCAATATTGACAATAGATTGAATACTGTACTTGATGCCTAGACCGTAATGGTCTATCATCTTTTCTATGTCTTGTCGGTCATCATAGATTATTACGGACCTTTGTGCCGGAAAAATAACATAGTACAATCTATTGGCAAAAAAAGCCCATAAAGAAGCAACTCCAAATTGAGTAACGAAACACGCCATCCCTGGGAGTAATGGCACCATTTTTCTCGCAAGCACGCATATAATTATATAGATAATGGCATCTGTAAAGCCTATGCTTAAAAACTGACTAAAAACCAAATCTCTAATCCGCTTCATTGAAATAAGCAATGCTTCATATACTCTTAAAAAGTAAAAATAGATTAAGCAATAGATCAAAATAACTACTAAGTTGCCTTTATTATAAAATGGGATAAGAATCTGATTCTTATAATACATTCCCCAACAAACCGCAAAAAGTGCTATATTCAGAAGAATGCAGGTTGCTTTAATCATTGTGAGGATTACATCATGTTTTTTATTCTTATATGACAATCCATCTTGTGGCATAGTGCGAAATGAAACCTTCCTTACTTCTATCCGTCAATATCATCAACGAATGAATCTGTCTTATTTCTCAAGTATTTCATCAAAAGTCTGATAATTAATCTCTTTTCTTACTTTAGCGATTGCTCTCTGTATCAATCGATATTCATAAACGCTGTGTGCATCCGTGGCAACAAAATCCAGTCTGCCCGTCTTTCGCAAATATCGTATCACGCCTGCTTTCCTTATCCCTCCATTAACGATAGATGATACATTGCACTGAAAAAAACAACCCATGTCACACAGTGAATCTAAGATGGCATAATTCTTCTGAATCGGCAAATATCGTTCTGGATGAGCGATAATGATTTGCAGTTTTAAAGCCTGTAAATCATAAATTATATTTTCCCAAAGGGGAGGCCAATCGGAGAACGGCATTTCAAGCAAGAGACAATCTGTCCCTGCCATTGCATAATCCCTGGCTTGAGCCATATTATCATAATCAATAGCCTTGATGTTATACTCAAAACCCAGCCTTAATTCGATTTGCTTTTCTTGAGCGTATTTATGGAGTATGGCAAATCTCTCATAAATTGGCAAGACATCTATATCTTTCGACTTAATATGCGGCGTCGCATATATACATTCTATCCCTGCTGATTTCGCGCAATCAAGCATTTGGAGAGATTCCTGCAGAGACTCTGCCCCATCGTCAACCCCATATAGAATGTGGCAATGAATATCATTCATAAAAAATTAATTAATTGCTTTTTTCTTTTTTCTGTGTTCCGTCTTACTGTAATAATAATAATAATCTGAATGTTTTTTCTTTGAACAATTCAGAACCGCTCCCAGAATTCTGGCATTCGCCTTCTTCAGCTGGCTCATGATATTTTTAATTCCCTGAACATCATCTTTTCCACTACGAATAACGATGATTGCACCATCTGTTTTAGGTGCTACCAGAGCGGCATCAATAAACATTCCAAGTGGAGGAGTATCGATTATAACGAAATCAAAGCATTGAATTGCTGTCTTTAAGAGTGCGTCATAACGGTTAGAAGAGAGTACTTCCACAGGATCATTTCTTCTATTACCTAAATCCAGTACATACAAATTTGGATATTTTGTCTCTAAACAATAGTTCATGAGATCTTCTGCTGTGGCATGAAGAACCGTTGAAAGTTTTGCATTCCCACGTACACGAAAACGGTTCGCAATCTGAGGGCTTCGAAAATCGTTGTCAATAATAAGTGTCTTTTTTTTCGCAGCAGCTTCCGCAATTGCAAGCGCACATGCTACCAACGATTTTCCATCGCCTTTTTCTGCGCTCGTCAGAATCACACTCTTAATCGGAGCTTCGATTCCAGCAAAATCAATATTCGAACGAAGAGTTTTAACAGATTCCATCAAATCACGATCATTCAAAGGAACTAATTGCTGCATATCATTTACCTGCTACTTTCTTTTCGTTTTTTACAATTGCTATCTGAGCAAAAACCGGAATGCCAAGCTGTTCTTCTATTTCTTCCGTAGTTCGAATTGATGTGTCCAACAAATCTATACTTGCCAACACTAGTACAGCGCCAAACCCTGCAATAATAGCTGCTAAGGCTGTATTCCTCATTCTTGCTGGTCCGGATGGCACTGTTGGCAACTCAGCTGTATCAATAATCGAAACATTATCTACCTCCATAACGGTAAGAACAGTTTCTGAAAACACCTCAGCCATTGTATTAGCAATTCTCATAACAGACTCCGGATATGGTCCCGTTACTGATAATGTAATAAAACGTGTATTGCTGACGGATTCAACTTTAACCGAATAGCCATTTAGATTATTAATTCCTAGCAGTTCGCAAGTTTTTCCTACTACTGTCCGGCTTTTTATTAGTTCTTTATAGTCATATGTCAGCATTGCACTCCCATTTAAATCGGATGAAGATATGACTTGTTCATTCACTCTGTTACGGACATATAAAGATACATGGGCAGTATATTCATTTGGAACAAACACTGCATAATAAACACCAAATGCTATCCCAACGGCTAATACCACTGCAACAATAATATACCAATAGGATATGACATAAAAGAACAATTCCTTCAGATCGATTTCTCGCTCTTTTTCCTTATTTCCCTGAAACAATACTTTCTGTTCGCTCATTTTCAATTGTCTTCCTTTTCATCGAATTAATAGGCTTCTATAAAACAATCAATATTGCGTCTTTTCCTGCAGTCTTTACTTATCGAAAATCAACATATATTTCATTAATATCTTGGTCAGCAAACCATCCTGCTTTATATACATTCCACTTTAATCTTTTTTTATATGCGCTTGCCGTTGCAAGTTTTTCTGTCGATACTTTCACTCTTTGTATCAATTCTGGAAATGCAACATTTAGTTCATTTTTCTTAATTGATAATTCTTCTTTTGAAAAACTACTGCAGCCTAATTCCTGAACAGCCTTGGATACTTTCTTATACTCTTCATCCAGCTCATAGTATGCGAGATAGCATTCTGCATATACTGTAATATCATCTTCAGAAAGAACATTTCCCTGTTCTTTCTGTTCTTGTACATGTGTTAACACCTTTTCTGCTTGACGGATAGACTTCATTACATCCAGTCCTGTTTCATGGAACCAATCTTCAAACAGTTCAGTATCAACCCCCATCGGCTCAGCATCAATTCCATAAACATCTTTGATAATATCGATTCTATTCTGTTGATCTATATAACAAAACAGCCAATCATATCTTATTCGCGAACTACCATTAAAAGCTCTCGATCGAATATTGTTTCCATCGAGATTCATCGCATAATTAGCCAAAGCTGTTGTCTGCGCCAATGTCGTATTTGTATAGATTCCACTATTAACAGCATTAATCAATCCAGGAATCATTGAAAGTTTCCCTTCTGTTTTCAACTTATTAAAAATGGCAACCATCATCTTTCTCTGACGCGCTGTTCTGGAACTGTCCAATCCATCTGCTGCTTTACGAACCCTCAAATAACCCATAACTGCATCCCCATCCAAATGATGCCAGCCTTTATAATATGGTTTATTTTTATAATTCGAAGTAAAAAACTGATCCACTTCATAGTCAATTCCGCCGATTGCATCGACGATATCAATAACCGCCTGAAAATCAACCGCATAGTAATATGGTACAGATACGCCTCCAAGCCACATTTCCGCGGCTCTGCATGTTTCCTCAAGTCCGGCTTTAATATCATCCATACCACCGCCTACATTAAAAACGCCATTGAACTTATAGAATCCTTGATATCCAGGTGCTGTAGTAATTGCATCTCTTGGAATCGAAATCAAATCAACCACTTGCTTATTAAAATTCACCGCAATTATCATATTTGCATCCGTATGCGGCATTGTACCTGAAGACGTTCTTCCGCTCTCATGCGCATCGATTCCCATAAGCATGATATTTAATACCCCAGACGTATCAATCACGGGTTTAGGTGTTGGCTCTTCTGTTGGTTTGGGTTCAATTGTTGCCTCAAGTGTAGCGATACCAGCAATTACTATTTCAGTATCATCTGAAGGTTGATCCGTCGATAATACTATCTCCTTTGTCGGTATCGGATAAGCCGGTATCATAGCAGACTGCTCCGGTTGAGGTGTTGAAATAACCTGTGATGTTTCAAACAGTGTTTCAGGGCGTGTTATAATACGTATCACAAAAAAGGCTGCTATCGCTAATCCTGTTAGAAGAATTCCAAGCAAAATCCATAAGACTATATGCTTCTTTTTCTTTTCTTTCAACGCCTATTCCTCCCTATTTTAGAATAATATTATACATTAACAAAGGATCTTATGCAACCTCATAATTGCAATTTATGCAACTATATAATTACTATTTTCTTTAGTCGCTAAATATCATTGTCTTTCTTCCGTAATGATGCTTTTAAAAAATAAATTCATTACCGCATACATCATTATTATTCATGCAAGCAAGATCAAGTGAAGACAATCATGCCTTCTCTCCATCATGCGGCTTACATCTTCATGAATCATTGTTGTTATATGGTGAATCAATCCACTCCAAATTCGATCATAAGTACTGTCTGATTGTAAAAAAAAGACGCGCATTGCGTCTACTGGTTCTGCAATAATCTATTTCAATTAAACGGTGCTTACTAGCTAACAAAAAAGTCCTGCATGCATTTTTTATTTCTTACCTATTAAAATATTTTAAAAAATAAAATACTAAGGTAGTAAAAATGAGCCTGTTACAGCAGTCGATTTTACCCAAACACCATTATTCTTTATTGTCTTTCTTCCAAAGACGTAATTTCTTAATTATACTTTTTACTTTATCGTTAACCCATAAAACAGGTGCTCGGCACCAATAAAGGCTACACCATAAACGCACTCTTCGATAATAATCGGGATCCTTCATCGAGATCATCTTCCCATTACGTACAATAGCAGTCAAAACACCAATAATCTGCTTGTCAGCGATACCTTTCTCGCATCGCCAACGATTATCACCACAAATAATATAATCATATTCACGTACTCTCAGAACACGATGCAATACATATTCCCCGGAATCACGATAATATAACGCAATATCATATTTCTTCAATCGTCCCGAAGGCTTTTCTATTACTAAAATGTCTTCCCCGGAATGAATGAACGGAAGCATACTGTCGCCTACACTGGTATACACCAATCGTCCATCTCTTTCCAGTATCTCCTCGAATGTAGCTTTCATTTCAGCATTCCTCCCATTCCCTCAAAAGCTACTTGCGCAGCTTCTTTGTTCATGTTACAGGACAATTCATAAACCGGTATTTGTTCTATCAGTCGATGCAATAACACTATCGTTTTTTGAAGAGAATCCCTGTCTTGTGGAAAATAGACTTGCTGCATCAGGTTTGGAAAAGCTTCTCTTTTTTCTAGTTTGCGAATCGTATTTCGTTCTCCGCGTTTCAGAACGCATATTGCTTTAAGTGTAACGGAGATATTTGCACTTCTATGGTGCTTTCCATCATAGGGCGTGCCAAAAACGGTAACATCTTCAGATGTGATTCGAATCAACGGCTTGTCATCATTTACATAAGTAAATCTATCTCGCAGCAGTTCCTGCCAGAGCTTAGCATGGGTACTTTTACCGGTTCCACTCGCTGCTGAAAACAGATAACCTTCACCGTCCACTGCAACAGCAGACCCATGGAGCAAAACGGTATTATAGAACGGCATGATCTCCGCTATCTTACGATAAACAGCCAGCTCTTCCAAATACTCTTCGTTCCAAGAGCGAATCGAACGATTCTCCAGCTTATCTTCCCTAGCTGCCATCTCTTTCTCATGTTCTATATCAGCCGGAACCGTTTTCACAATAAAATCCGGATCTCCACCCACTAAATAATCAGAGAATAGAGTCTGGACCTGTTCATACATCGATTCAATTCCGATATTCTGTTCTGCTATGCGATAGACCCGCATCCAAACCTCCAGATACGTTCTGATATCTTACAGTACGTCCGCATTACGAAGCTTTTCCGCAAAAGAGCGAACATTCTCCCGGACCGTTTTCTCCTCCACATCGAACTCTTCCATCATCTGCCTGACTGTCTCATCTTCGTCCAAACCTTCCATCAACAGTTCAAAGATTCGTTTTCCGGTTTCATTCATGCGAATCATTCCTGAAAACCGCTGCGTCGCTGCCCCGGTAGGCACTGCATAGTATTCCCCGTCGATTTCAGTCAAAATCATATCTCTCAGTTCACCCATGCTTATCTCCCTCTTTTCCGTCACTATTCCTTTTTGCGTTTCCTAGTTTAACATATGCCACACTTCTTTTCAAGAAACAAAGCATCGGAAGTCATGTTTTCCAATATCCCTGCTATCCTGAATGTTATATTCATTATTCGCAGAATGGTTCTTTCAAATTTCACAGATTTGATTGTTTCATATAAATATCGAACAGCGTAGGCCTAAAAATTAATGTTGTATCTGATTGTCTCGACAACATAAAGTGTTGATACCCTGTCATTTTATCTAAACATACCAGTACATATTTACTGATAAGAATTCGTATATAAGAAAATGCCCCTAAGGGGCACCTTCTAGTAGGGTTATTTCTTTTTCCTTCGCAGTACTATAATAGCAACGATTACCAATGCCGCTAAACCGGCTGCGCTGATCAGCCATCCCCATGCGCCTGTTTTGGGGTTCACTGGGTCTACAGTCTTCTCTGTAGTCGGAGCGTTTGTGATGACAGGTTCCGTTTTCGCCGGTTGTTCCGTAGGTGCTTTTGTCACGGTTTCAACAACTACCTCTATCGGTTCCTCGGTTGGCTCCTCAGTCGGCGCATCAGTTGGTACCGGAGACGCAACATCCTCATCCGTCAGATCATAATCCGCCTCATCCACCACCGTTCCATTCTCCGTGGGTGCAGCAGTAAAAGTCTCCGTTGGCTTAGGCGCAGCAGTCGTTGTCTTTCCACTTCCGCTTTTTGCGGTAGGAGAAGAGGTCTTAGTACCATTGCTTTTCGGCGTAGGGGTAGGTGTGACTGACTCGCCAGTAACATCACTTTCTCCCTGTCCTACCGGAACAGTCCCGGATACCTCGGTCGGTTTCGGTGTCTCAGGTTCTTCCGGTGCTTCCGTTATCTCAGGAATCTGTGTCACGTCAGGCTCGTTTCCGGCAGTCGTTCCGCTGGGAGTCTTCCCCAGTATCAGATCCGTTGGTTCCGTTTGCGGATGGTCCGTATTTGCGTTGTAAATTACCGTAATCCAGCTGGCAAAAGCCCCGGGTTCCACTTTTGAGATCGTGTCCGGCAAATATACGATTTTCACATACGTATTCTCCGCAAAAGCGCCGGAGGCAATCGTGTTTACCGGAATACCCGCAATCATAGCAGGAACAGTCACTTTCTCATTTTTACCAAAGCATCCAACAATCGTGATCGTTCCGTCACCGACTTTGTAGTGCAGTGTCCCTTCCGTATATATTGTACTGTCCGCTATAGCAGGTATCGCCAAGGCTAAAGCCATCACTGTTGCCAGTAAAATCAGCATCAATTTGCGTTTCATTGCTTATCTCCGTTTTTATCAATTATTTCATTCAGAGGGGTCTCGCGTTGAAGGAGAAACCCCTCTTTCTCATCATCTTTTACCGCTTGTCAGCCACGTATCTCCCAATCAAATACTCCAGCCACTCCATCGTCATTAAACCCTTGCCCAGAGATACTGCAATATACTGAGCAGGATACATGCAATACTCCTCATAGGTCATGTACTCCTCAAAGAAGCTGTAATCCAACAAGCCATATGTTTCGATGTCCTGTGCCTTCTTCGCTTCGTCGTACTTGAGATTCTGATCATAGTCGAAGAAGTTGAACATACCCTGAATGCCTCCCGGCATAGACAGGAACTCATCAGCGAAGAAGTTCAGGTGATACTCTGTCGGGAAGGAGAAGCATCCTGTGACTTCCTCCGTCACATAGGCATCCGTCATGATCGCCACCGAAGATGTATAGTTCGTTCCGTCAAAAGCTGCCTTATAGAACCGATGCCCAATGAAGGAGCTGTAGTTATCCTCCGTGATATATACATACTTCATTAGGTCAAGATCGAAGTACCCGTGTACCTCTATGAGTCGCGTCACGCTGCCATCAGAGAATGTCATGTTGACAACGCGGTACTCCTTCACACCGTCTGCTTCGAAGAAGATTATTCCAGCCATATCGTAGATGCCTGTCTCATGATTGAAAACCATGATCCGATCAGACATGGTGATCTCCTCAACCGGTTTCTGCGTACCGTTAGCCAAGGTAATCATAGTCCCAGAGGGAATGCAGCTGCTACTACCGCTTGAAGAACTATTGATTGTCACGTCACCCGCCGGCATCTTGAAGTAGTAGGTCCCGGCAGCGGTACTGGTCGTCGTTGTTGTACACGCCTCGTTGCTGTAGCGGGTCACAGTTGTGTTTCCCTGCTTGATGGTAAAGGTTTGGTTGCTGGATTCTGTGTAGCTCAGCACGACCTTGACTACGCTGTTGTATGCCACGCTGCCGCCGTTGTTGACCGTTGTGCCGTTCACAGTGACATTCGTAGAGCTGTTATTCGTTGTGATCGTCACCTTGTAGCTGTTGATCGTCCAATGTGCATAGATCGTCGAACCGTTCTCCGTCACGGAATAGCTCGTGCCAGCGTCACCGACAGTCGTGCCGCCGCTCGCCGCCGTGTACCAGCCGTCGAAGGTGTAGCCGGTGCGGGTGGGCGTCTGGAGCGTGACTGTGCCGTCGCTGCCCGCGCTGGCGCTGGTCGGGACTGACCGAGCCGCCATTGGCATTGTAGGTCACGGTGTAGGCCGTCCACTGGGCGTATAGGGTGCAGGGCGCTGTGGGCACCTAGCTTTCGCCGGCGTTGCCGACTTTGGTGCCGCCGCTGGCTGCGGTGTACCAGCCGTTGAACTGGTGTCCGGCCCACGTGGCTGTCGGCAGGGTGATGGGCATCACGTTATCGTATGTCGCGCTGCAGGTGACGCCGTTCAGTCCCGCGGCCTCCAACAGATAGACCGTGTCATTTGCGCTGACGGCATTCGGATGCTTGAAGGCAATGTCGTAATTGTTGCCGAAGCCCTCGTATGCGCCGTAGAGGCCAAAGCTCTCAGCAGCAGTGCAATGGTCTTTTTCATGGTAACTGTCTCCGTTCTTTGGGATAAAGGGTTTTGCCGCGCCGGTGATCATGTGTTAGTTTTCGTACAGGTTTACGCGGATGATTTCAAGGATATCCTCATAAGTTAGGACGCCCTTGCCGACCAGGACCTTGAAGTACGGACCGTTGAACGCATAGAACTGTTCCTCTGTCAGGTATTCTGCGAATTCTTCATAGGTATAGAGCCCATACAGTTCAATATCTCTCTGCTTCGCTTCTTCATCGTACTTCATTCCCTCACCGATTGGGAAGTACTCAAATCTGCCTCTGTAATCCTCGCCTGTGATCGACAGCATGTTTTCTACAATAAAGTTTTCATTGAATGCTGTCTGGAGCGAGTAGCTTCCGGTTTCCTCATTGGCAGCGTAAGCACTTTCAAGCACTACGTAACTGATGCTTCCGTCTGCACCTTGTCTGACGAATTGATGGCCGATATAGCTGTCGACATTGTCTTCTCTCAGGTATACATAAGAATTCAAGTTGCAATCAAAGAAGCCATGTTCGGCAATTGCTTTTATTGTCGTCCCATCAGAGAAGTGTAAGGTCAGAACACGCCATATATCTGTTCCGTGGTACCATTTTATGGCGACCGGCGCTGCTTCTGCGATTCCTCTTTCAAAGCTCCACGTCAGTACCATATCGCCGGCTACGACGTCTTCAATTGGCTTTTGTGTTCCATCGGCCATAGTTACAAGTGTACCGGTAGCAACGCAACTATTATAGGTTGTTGCATTGTAGTGATACTTAATATAATAGTAATACGTTACTCCGTCATTTCCCTTATAGAAAAACTTAACTAATCTGTCAGTTGCAGTAACATTTCTGCTTATTGCATCATACGCTGATTTCCCAGATCTATAACACAGACCTCCATTAGAAGAATTGTAATCAAATACTTCTTGATCAGACGATGTACCGCATCCATAAGGTGATGTTCCAATATAACCATAGTTTGTATTATCCGGACCATTTGCTTTAGCCCTATCATGAGGCCATTTCTGCTGTGAAGAATTGTATGTATATATTGTATCACCTGTATCCTTATTTCTGTCTGTAATATTAATGGCACTGAACGCCGGTGCAAAGTACATTATGTTACCTCTGGAGTAATTGCCTCCACTCGTGTTTTTGCCATTTAATGTTACAACCGGGAAGTAGATGGTCGTTCCACTAATAGTTGTTGTCCCAAAGTTAGCTCCCGTTGAGGTAATATCTGGCATGACATAAGTATCATTTCCTACAAGAACCGTTTTACTATTACTAGCCCAACTTCCGACATAGCTAAACAGCGGAGAATAAACAATAGTTTCCGGTTCGATAGCCTCAACCATGATTTCGACGTACTTTGAGTATTCAACCGGCGGGAGCATATTACCATCCCTATCATAATTGAATGGATCAGTATAAGTATACTTCACAGTATAACTTCCAGATTCCGAAAATGCTACGGTTTGATTTCCATTATAAATTGTACCATTCAATTCGACGGTATAATCCAGCGGCACTCCATATTTACTAACTGTTAGAATAAAGGGATCCCAGCTAAATGCGTCTTCATCTTCCAATTCAAAGGAAATAAGAACTTTTTCTTCCGCGCTGCTGTAATAGCAATATTTCCCACTGCCTTCTGTTTTCGGGATATAATTCTTTGTCACATAGTCAAATTCATATTCGGGCAGAGTATAGTATTGTGCATAATCCGGTTCTACGCTTTCGAGAGCAGAATCATTACCCATACTGGACTTGGCAGTATAACAGCAGAAAGAGCTTACACTTATAAAGTCATAGTTATTTCCTGTATTGTCAGTAATTACTGTTCGTGCATCAGCAGCGCTAAACTCACAGAAAACCCCCATATTCACATACTTTTGGCCACCGCTTGTATAATAATACTGGCTATTTGAATACACCGATGACAAATAACTGCGGTAGTCACTGGGTATGTCGTTCTGTATTAACCAGTTATGTTGTTCAAACGAGCCTTGAAGTATAAGTGACGTCCCAGAAGATTTTCCGATTCTAATCCCAAGCCCTTTTAGGCCACCACTTGATGAAGTTTGTGTCTTACAGTCCTCAAGAGTTAGGTTCCCTTCTGCTATATAAATATTTGCGAGTGCACCTCCATCAAACAGCGTTTTTACAGCGGTCAGATTTCCTCCGTCAACATATAATGCGTATTTCGCATTTCTGATTGTGCAATTATAGAGATAAGATGTCCCTAGAGCTCTCACTCCCGGTGCATAATCAGCACTACTAACACCAGAAGTTGCGTAAGTGCTTGCTTGATATCCAACAAACTCAACATTATCCGCATTGCCTGATGTTATTGTAACAAAACCAGCCGTTCCACTAGGATGGCTTCTGGTATCATTCACTTTAAAGCCATTTCCATAAAGTGTATGACCACCAGAAATAGACATGCTGGATGTTGATACATCATTCAACAGGATGACGTTATTGCTCGTCGCGCTGGTTGCAGTCGTGGCATTGTTGCCGTTTACGATCTCCAGGTTGAGGCGATATTCGGTTCCGTTGTCGCCCTCCTTGATAACGACCTGTACCGGGCCCTCGCCGGTAAACTTGATCGTTGCCTGCGTCCAGTCAGAGGTGTTTTTGGTGTAGGTAAACTTTGCGGGGTTCGTTGCGATCGTTTTGGCGGTACTGTACACGCTCGTAGCAGTATCCACCGCATACGCCGTAACCTGAACGTCATCGGAGACGACCGCGTTGTCGCCAGCCACATCGACCTTAAACAGGCTTCCAAGCTTCACGGTGTTCCCGTTGCCTACGCGGTAGAGGTAACTGTCCACATTGGCAAAGTTATCGCTGTGGGTGAAGGTGTTTAGATTGACCGCTTCTTCCCACTGAGCATACAGCGTCACGGTCAGAGTGCCGTCGACATCCACGGCCAGGGCAAAGAGGGAGTTGACTTGCTCGGCGGTCAATACAGCTTCATCCGCGATAACAACACCAATATTGTGATCGTCCTGTGTCTGAACAGTATTCCATTCTTTGAAGGTATGGCCGTCCTTGGTGTAGGTGTTCGCCGTCAGAGCAGTTGCTGCCTGATCATACGTCAGCGCGACAGGAGACATGGCGTCGCCTGTGCCGCTGTTGGCATCAAACGCCAGGTTGAAGGTCTTCGCTGTCCACTTCGCGTAGTAGGTCTTATTGCCGGTTTCCGTCGTGCCGATGCTTGTGACAGCCTCGGCAGGCTCGGTAAACGTGTCGTTCGTGTACCAACCGTCAAAGGTGTAGCCTGTCTTGCTGATGTTCTCTGCTGTCGGAAGTGCTGCGCCGTCCCCGAAGGTATAGCTTGCGGGCGCGGTGTAGCCTTCGGCATAGACGCCGTCGTTTACATTCAGCGTGATCGTATAAGTGCAGGGTTCACCACGCTGCGTGTCGGTGTATGTGTTGTTATTGAAGCTGACTGTCGCCGTGTAGACCATGTAGCCCAGATCAGCGCCCTCGCCTGCAGCGGAAGTGATAGTTGCATCAACTGTCTGCGTATGTTCGCTGTTATTTGCACAGGTGAATGTCGCCGTGGCAGATGTGGTACCATCCCAAGTCCAAGCCACACTCCAGTCATGACCAAGCGCGTCAACGTATGTGTCAACATAGCTGTCATTGCACCGAGAGCAGGTGTGCGTCGTGTAGCCCTGCTCCGTGCAGGTCGGGGCTGTTACCACCGCCGCATAGTCGTGGCCCAGGGCCTCGACCGGCCTGGTCTCTGTGGCGTCGCACCGTGAGCAGGTGCGTGTCTCCACGCCCTCTGCCGTGCAGGTGGGCGCTGTGGTCTGTGTCCACTCGCCCCAGTCATGACCAAGCGCGTCAACGTATGTGTCAACATAGCTGTCATTGCACCGAGAGCAGGTGTGC
>JAEEGL014227668.1_pt1 | contig 35844 bp, 32 predicted proteins | sample 9134231 | NCBI WGS metagenome assembly JAEEGL01 (sample SAMN16246548, study PRJNA631951) | gut metagenome | biome: gut microbiome; feature: rumen; material: fiber-attached | host: Bos | place: Iran: Karaj | collected 2018-10
AAACGCGTTGCCCTCGAGTTCATGGATCTCTTCTGCGGGAAACAGCTTAAGGAAGTCCTCCAGGCATCCGATATTGTCAAAGCCCAAGCTCCCCCGCCGATAATGCATCGGCACCACGATCCGGGGGTTCAGAGTGCTTACTGCCGCTTTTGCCCCTGCCGCGTCGATGGTATACGTGCCTCCTACCGGAATCAGGAGAACGTCACAGCCACGCAGCGCCGCAGTCTGTTCCTTCGTCGGCTGATGACCCAGGTCTCCCAGGTGGACGACTGTCATCCCTTCGGCACGGAGAATATGGATCGTGTTCTTTCCTCTCAATTCGCCTCCGCGGTCATCATGGAAACTGTCCACAGAGGATATCCGGAACGGCGACTTGGCCCCTTCCAGTGTCACTGCAGAGCGGAAGCAGTGGTCAAAGTGTTCGTGGCTGCACAGCACTTCGTTGGCTGTCAGATGAAGCTGTCCGTAGCCTTTGACCCCGTCATAGGGATCCAGTACGACGCGATATCCCTCGGATTCCACACCAAAGCAGGCGTGCCCGTACCAGGTGATCTTCATGAACCGTTCCTCCTTTTTGCAGACTGCCCCCGGGAGCATTCTTCCGGGGGCAGTATCTCCATTACTTTTTCGCTTTTGTATCCACGACTTCCCGGAGCAGTTCCGTGAACTGATCCAGAGTCATGGCGCCAAGGTCGCCATCGGCGCGGTGGCGCGGGGATACCGTTCCGTTCTCCATGTCCCGGTCGCCCACAACGACCATGTAGGGGATCTTCTCCAGCTGGGCATCGCGGATCTTCTTCCCGATCTTCTCGTTCCGGTAGTCCACATCGACCCGGAAGCCGTCCGCCTCCAGTTTTCTGGCAGCATCTGCGCAGTAATCGGCGGCGCGGTCGGTTACGGGCAGGAATCTGACCTGCTCGGGAGCCATCCAGGTAGGCAGCGCTCCGGCATACTCCTCGATCAGATAGGCCAGCGTCCGCTCATAGCATCCCAGAGAGGTGCGGTGGATGATGTAGGGCAGCACCTTGTCTCCGTTTTCGTCGATGTAGTACATGCCGTACTTTTCAGCCAAAAGCATATCGATCTGGATGGTGACCAGGGTATCCTCCTTGCCGAAAACATTCTTATACTGAATGTCCAGCTTGGGGCCGTAGAAGGCAGCCTCGTCGATGCCGACTTCGTATTCCACGCCCAGATCATCCAGGATCTCACCCATGACGCGCTGGGCTTCTTCCCACTGCTCGGCAGTACCCTCGTACTTGTTGCCGGGGTTGGCGGGATCCCACTGGGAGAAGCGGAAGGTGCACTTGTCCAGCAGTCCCACCGTGCCGAGACAGTATTTTGCCAGATCCAGGCAGTCTTTGAATTCTTCCTCCAGCTGGTCCGGGCGGAGGATCAGGTGGCCTTCGGAGATCGTGAACTGGCGGACACGGATCAGGCCGTGCATTTCACCGGAATCCTCGTTGCGGAACAGGGTGCTGGTCTCTCCCAGACGCATGGGCAGATCCCGGTAGGAACGCTGGCGGTTCAGGAACACCTGGTACTGGAAGGGGCAGGTCATCGGCCGCAGGGCAAAGCACTCCTTGCTTTCGTCTTCCGGATCGCCCAGGATGAACATGCCGTCCCGGTAATGATACCAGTGGCCGGAAATCTTATAGAGATCCCGCTTGGCCATATAGGGAGTCTTGGTCAGCAGATAGCCGCGCTTCTGCTCCACATCCTCCACCCAGCGCTGCAGGACCTGAATGGTACGCGCTCCTTTGGGAAGCAGGATGGGCAGGCCCTGGCCGATATAATCCACGGTGGTGAAATACTCAAGCTCCCGGCCAAGCTTATTGTGATCCCGCTTCAGGGCTTCTTCCCGCTGCTTCAGATACTCGTCCAGTTCCTCTTTTCTGGGGAACGCCACGGCATAGATGCGCTGGAGCATCTTGCGGTTGCTGTCGCCCCGCCAGTAGGCGCCCGTGCAGGAAGTCAGTTTGACGGCATTTCCCTTGATGCGTCCGGTGGAGTCCAGATGGGGACCCGCGCACAGATCCACAAACTCACCCTGACGGTAGAAACTGATGACAGCGTCTTCCGGCAGATCGTTGATGAGCTCAACCTTATAGGGCTCCCCTTTCTCCTCCATGAAGCGGACAGCCTCTTCCCGGGGCAATTCAAACCGCTCCAGTTTCAGCTTCTCCTTGCAGATCTTCCGCATTTCCGCTTCCAGCTCGTCCAGCTTCTCTCTCGTAAAGCTGAAGGGAGCATCGAAGTCGTAGTAGAAGCCGCTGTCGATGCTGGGGCCGATGGCCAGCTTCACCTCGGGATAGAGGCGTTTGACCGCCTGCGCCAGCACATGGGAGCAGGTATGCCAGTAAGTACGGCGGTACTGCTCGTTTTCAAAGGTGTACAGATTTTCTTCGGACATGAGATATTCCTCCTTTTCTGGGGGCGGGCATAAAAGAACCTCACCCCTGATCGGTTTCAGGGGTGAGGTAAAAATTCTTTACTCCACGGTTCCACCCTGCTTACGGCCTGAGCCGTCGCTCGTGTTCCCTGTAACGGGAGAACCCGTCCCCGCCTACTGGGAAAACCGTTCGGGGGGCTGCTCGGAGGCGGTGGCCTTTTCGGTTTCCGGCGAATGCTCTTGCAGCACACGGAGCATCTCTCTGGCGTCTTTCACCGACGGCGTCCTCGTCAATGCATTTTCATGATTACACCACAATATAGCACGGGTCTTTCACTTTGTCAACTCGCCGGAGGCAGTTTTTTGTCAGCGAAACCTTCCCTCACAGGTGCAGCCCGCTCACTGGCCCGGCAGGAACCGGAACATACTGACATTGTTATCCTCCAGTGCGCCGGGATTGTAAAGGACCAGTACCGCATCGGGTCTTGTCTGTTCGATGAATCCCAGCAGATCTCCTTCCCAAAGCCGCAGATCCAGGCAGTCCACCTTCCCATAGGCCAGGGAGAGAAACGGGTTCACCACCAGGCCGAAGGAGTCCCCCAGCACCAGCAGATGCCTGTCGTTTCCGCCGTTCAGATTCGTGATCCGCTGCATCTCATAGAGGCCGCCGCAGTAGACGTCATAGCGGTTGGTGTGCATCACATCCGGATCCTCCAGATATTCCCGGAAGAGCAGGGTTTCGGAAAAGTCCCCCTCCCTCCTCAGTTCCTGCGACGGCACGGAGAAGCGCAGCCGTGTTTCGAACTGCGGCGTGAGAATGTCCAGATCGTCCAGGCCGGCATACCAGATCCCCACCCGGCGTCCGTGACTGCCGAGGAAGATCTTCTCATATGTCTGGCAGCGGTAGTTTTCAAGTGAGAAGACGGCAGGATCTGTCCCGAAAGAGGAATCCCGTTCGGTCAGGGCATCGGCAACCTCTCCCGCGGCCCAGAGTCCCGCTTCCGGAGTCCAGTGGTGATCGGTTGGGAAAAAGAGACTGTAATGATCCAGGCCTCGTTCCTTTTCCGTCTCACGCAGATCCAGACAGTCCACCCCCTCCTCCCGCAGGACGGTCAGAAAGCGGTCCGCATTCTCATTGGAATAGTCCTCCACTCCGCCGGGCAGCTGCTTGTCCTCTTCGTCGATCTTGAAAGGCAGATTCACATAGAGGAAGGGGATCTCCCTTTTTTCCAGCTCATGGGCGAAGTCCGCTGTATTCTGCGCGATCGCGTTCATATCCAGTTCGGGAATGACATAGGTCATCTGACCGTTATCCATCAGATAGCGGTCGTTGACCTCCCTTCTGCCTATCACCCGCTGCAGCCCGCCATTCAGGTTGATCCACAGATCCCTGCCCGGCAGTGTCTCATTGTAACGGCTCTCCGCGGCAGCCGGGCCGCCTCCGTCACGAAGCGCATGCCAGCTCTCCTGCAGAAACGATTTCAGGCCGAGCGCAAAAAACGCCAGAAGAAACAGCAGAAAAGCCAGGGAGGTCAGATATCGAAACGAAAACAGTTTTTTCAAATCCGCACCTCCTCAGAACGTGAAATAAATGAAGGGGTTGTGGGAACCCATTGCCAGATACGATACGCAGAGCACCAGAAGCAGCAGACAGACGGCAGCTTCTCCCAGGCTGAACAGAGGCTGATCCTCCCGCCCGGTGCGGAGCTTTGTCACGAGCCGGGATGCCAGCGGTGTGGAGAAGAAGATTCCCGCCGCGAGGAAGACCCAGCTTTCCCGGAACAGAAAGCCCGCTTCAGCCGGGGAGGACGCCGTGCGGATCCCCAGCATTGCCCCCAGCTGGTACAGCGCCGAATGGAAGGATTCCGCCCCGAAGAGTACCCAGCCGGCATTTACGATCAGAAGCGTCAGCATCGCATACAGGGTCCTTCCGGCGCGGGAGCAGATCCTTTCCGGGATGCCGGAAAGCTTTTCAAAGGCCACCAGCACACCGTACATCAGGCCCCAGACGATAAACTGCCAGGCGGCTCCATGCCAGATGCCGGTAAAGAGCCATACCGCAAAAAGATTGCGCAGAAGCCTGATCCTCCCTGTCCGGGATCCGCCCAGCGGGAAATAAATATAATCCCGGAACCAGCGGCCAAGGGAAATATGCCAGCGTTTCCAGAATTCGGATACAGAGCGGGATATATAGGGATAGTTGAAGTTCTCCTCGAAGCGGAAACCGAACATCCGGCCCAGGCCGATGGCCATATCCGAGTAGCCCGAGAAGTCAAAGTATATCTGGAGCGTATAACTGACGGAACCGAGCCAGGCCATTGCCGCCGACAGCTCACCCGCTCCGGCAAGCACGAAGGCACGTTCTGCCGCTATGGAAAGATTGTTGGCCAGCAGGATCTTCTTGGAAAGGCCGATGACAAAGCGCCTGACCCCCTGCTGGAATCCTTCAGCATCCACTGTGCGGTTGCTGATCTGCTCCGCCACGGTGTTATAGCGGACGATAGGGCCGGCGATCAGCTGCGGGAAAAAGGAGATGTAAAGGCCAAGATCCAGAATGTTCTTCTGCACCTCCGCCGTGCCCCGGTACACGTCAATGCAGTAGGAGAGGGCCTGAAATGTGAAAAAAGAGATGCCGATCGGGAGCTTCAGGCCGGCCGGGGGAACGCGCAGCCCCAGAAGTGCATTCAGGTTTTCAATGGTGAAATCCAGATATTTGAAGACAAAGAGGATGCCCAGATTCAGCGCGGCGGCCAGAATCAGCAGGCCCTTCCTCGCGCTGTTCTGATGTCCGCCGATGCTGCGTCCCAGAACATAGTTCGCGCAGATGGAAAAGATCATCAAAAATACATAGACCGGTTCTCCCCAGGCATAGAAAAACAGGCTCGCCGCCAGCAATAGCAGGTTGCGGACCCGTTGTCCCCGCAGCAGGTAATAGCCAAGCAATACCGCCGGGAGAAAGATGAAGAGAAAGACAGCACTGGAAAACAGCATCGGAAGATATTCCTCTTTTCTGTATATCTGAAGATCAGAACGGTTCTGCTATTATACCAACTGTTTCTGCTCGTGTAAAGGGCGCACCCGGAAGAGGACAGCCCGTCAAAAAAAGCGGGTTTGTCAATGATGTGCAGCAGATCATTGACAAACCCGTGTCAGCGAAAAATGATTTTGCGCAGTTCCGCCGGTGTGCCGACAGGCTTATCCACGCCCTGAGACAAAAGCTCATCCCGGTCTCTGTAACCCCAGCTGACGATAGCCGCATCCATTCCGGCGTTCCGCGCCGTCGTGAGGTCCACCTCGCTGTCGCCCACATAGAGCGCTTCCTCCGGCGCGGCACCCAGTACCGCAAGAGTCCGCCAGACGTTGTCAGGGGCCGGTTTTCTGGGATGGATACCGTCATCTCCCGCTGCCAGTACGCCCGGGAAGAAACGGCTGATCAGCGCTTTCGTTGTGGGATCCGGTTTGTTGGACACCACCGCCACCGCCACGCCGCGGTCCCGCAGCTCATCCACCAGTTCCGGCATGCCCTCATAGGGTGTCGTGACCGTGCAGGGATGGTCCCGGTAGTAGTCCCGGTATTCCCGGAAAATCCGTTCCACCTCATCCTCCGGGGTCCCCTCCGGCAGCGCCCGCTTTGTCAGCATGCGCGCACCGTTTCCCACAAAACCACGGTACTCCGCCATCGTCCGGGCCGGATATCCGTGAGCGGCAAGCACATGGTTCAGCGTACCGCCCAGGTCCCCCAGCGTATCCAGCAGCGTGCCGTCCAGATCAAAAAGAACCGCTCGGTATTTCATACGTTGAACCGGAAGAACGTCACGTCGCCGTCCTGCATGACGTACTCCTTGCCCTCCATCCGTACCAGGCCTTTCTCTTTGGCGGCCGCCATAGTGCCGCAGGCTTTCAGAGCGTCGAAAGCCACGATCTCCGCGCGGATAAAGCCCCTCTCGATATCGGTATGAACCTTTCCGGCCGCACGGGGTGCTTTGGTTCCCCGGACGATGGTCCAGGCCCGGACTTCATCTTCGCCGCCGGTGAGGAAAGAAATATACCCCAGCAGGTCATAAGATGTGCGGATCAGGCGGTCAAGGCCCCGTTCCGTCAATCCCAGCTCCTCCATGAACAGCGCTGCGTCCTCTTCGTCCATGCCGGAGATGTCCTCCTCGAACTTTGCGGCTACCGGCAGCACGGCGGCTCCCTGGGCTGCAGCAAGCTCGGACAGCGCTTTGAACTGCGGGTGATCGGCATAATGCGCCATACCGTCCTCATCCAGGTTGGCGGCATAGATGACGGGTTTGACGGTGAGAAGACCGCCGTCCTGGAGAATGTCCTTGTCCTCTTCGGTAAACGGGAAACCGCTGGCAGGCAGTCCTTCTTCCAGGTGGGCCAGCAGCTCGGTGCACATCTCCATCTCCCGCTTGTACTTCTTGTCGCCGCTTTTGGCGTTCTTTTTCGCCCGGTCAAGGCGGCGCTCCACCACTTCGATATCCGCCAGGATCAGCTCCAGATTCAGCGTTTCCGCATCCCGCACGGCGTCTGCGGGCTCGGTAAAGATCTCATCGCTGTCAAAGCAGCGCACCACGTGGACCAGGGCGTCCACCTGCCGGATCGTCTGCAGATAGGCGTTGCCCCGTCCTCCGCCTTTCTTGATGCCCACCACGTCCACGAACTCAATGGTAGCAGGCGTATACTTCTTCGGATGATAGTATTCCGCAAGCCAGTCCAGCCGTTCATCCGGGACCTTTGCCTGGCCGATGTTGGGCTTGGCTGCTGCATTGGAATAGATCCCGGTCTCCACACTGGAGCCGGTCAGGGCATTGAACAGAGTCGTCTTGCCTACATTGGGCAGGCCAACGATGCCGAGTTTCATTTGTTTCGTCTCCTTCATCGGGACTCCGTGCAGAATCCGGTATCCGCACTTCTGTCTCATTTAATCTGCATCCATACTACCATTTTCCCACGGGATGTGCAAGGACAATCACCGCAATCCGCGATTGTCAACCGGAAAATAATGTAGTATAATAAAATTGATGAAATATCTGTATTACGGCGGCAGCCGCCGCAAGGAGATGAAAGAACGATGGATGAGAACAGAGAGAATCTTGAGCGTAACCCGGCGGATCCCGGCCAGGTCATTTTCTTTTCTCCGGAAATGCTGAAGCTGGCCGACAGGAAGATACAGGAGTCCAGGGAGCGGCTGGAGGCATGCCGGCAGGCAGCCGAGGCCGGAGACTCCGGCGCTCAGGTACAGATGGCACTGAACTGTCTGTTCGGATCAAACGGTGCCGAAAAGGATCCGGAAAAGGGCTTCTACTGGCTCTCCCAGCTGCCGGAAGATGATCCCGTTGGCCGCTACTGGCTGGGCGTCTGCTATGACAACGGCCTTGGTACCGCCCCGAATTCCGGAAAAGCCTTTGAAATGTTCAGCAGGTCCGCCGAAGCCGGCTATCCGCCCGCCATGTGCGATCTGGGCGTGTTCTATGAATCCGGTCAGTCTACCGAAAAAGACCTGGACAAAGCGGTCGCTCTCTACCGGGCTGCAGCCGACCAGGGATACCCCATGGGACAGTGCAATCTGGGCAACCTCTATTTCTACGGCATCGGTGTGGAACAGAATTACAAGACCGCCGCCGACCTCTTTACGCAGGCTGCGGAGCAGCGTCTTCCGAGGGCGCAGGCCTTGCTGGGCATGTGCTATGAGTACGGTCACGGTGTTCCTCAGGACGAGAAAAAGGCCTTCCTGCTCTACGAGGAGGCTGCCCGCCAGAATTATCCCGACGGCATCTGCTCTCTGGGCGTTCTGTACTTTCAGGGAAAAGGCGTAGAAGCCGATCGGAGCAAAGCCGCCGAGCTGTTCCGCAAGGCTGCTGAACTGGATCTGCCCCGGGCCAAGTTTTTCCTGGGCAAATGCTATGACAACGGAGACGGCGTAGAACCGGATCCGGAGGAAGCCTTCCGGTGGTATGAAGCCGGCGCCCGGTCCGGGCATCCCGGCGCCCTGTTCCAGGCCGGTCTGTGCTGCGCTTCCGGACGGGGGACCCCCAAGGATGACAGTCGGGCTGCCGATTACTATCGCAAAGCCGCCGATGCCGGTCATGTCCGGGCCATGGCATATCTGGGTGTCTGCTATGAAGCCGGCTGGGGCGTGAAGGAGAATATGGCTGAAGCCCTGTCCTGGTATCGAAAGGCCGCTGAACTCGGCGGCGCCGAGGGGCAGTGCAATCTTGGCGTTCTCTACCGCAGCGGTTACGGGGTCACCCGCAACGACGAAAAAGCAGTGGAGTATTTCCGTGCCGCCGCGCAGCAGGGATTTCCCCGCGCTCAGTATTTCCTTGGACTTCAGTACGAAGCCGGGCGGGGCGTCGCAAAGGACCGGGAAAAAGCCGCTTCCCTGTACCGGGCGGCTGCTGACCAGGGCTTTGCCAGCGGGCAGCGAGCCCTCGGCGTCTGCTATGAAAACGGGATCGGCGTGGAAAAGAACCTCGGCAAAGCCGTGGATCTTTACGAAAAAGCCGCCCATCAGGGCGATGTGTCAGCTCGCTATTTCCTTGCCAACATGCTCTCTGCCGGGCGGGGCGTTGAAAAGAACCCTCTCCGGGCGGCTGTTCTGTACCGTATGGCAGCCGATGAAGGGCATCCCGGTGCTCAGTGCCAGTACGGTTTCTGCTGTGAGCGGGGTATCGGCACCGGCAAGGATCTGGACAAAGCCTTTTCCTATTACGAGAAGTCCGCTCTCCAGGATAATCCTACTGCCTGCAACAATCTGGGCTACATGTACGAAAAAGGTTACGGGTGCGAAAAGGATCTGGATAAGGCGGTCGAATGGTATTCCAAGGCATGTGACAAGGGCCTTCCCCTCGCCGCTCACAATCTGGCGGTCCTCTATGAGAACGGGCGGGGCGTGCCAAAAGACCGAAAAAGAGCCCGCGAGCTCTATCAGAAAGCCGCGGACGGCGGACACAAGCCGGCAGAAGAAGCGCTCAAGCGTCTCCGTGCCCCCAACGGAGTCTTTCACCTGCTGTTCAGGTTTTTCGGAGCCATCGCCGCATTCCTCTGCTTTCTGGGAGGCTTCACCTATCTGGATCCTCTCGGCAGGGATCCTGTAAGCCTCCGCCTGATGCTGTTCTCCGGACTGGCGGCAGTTGTCCTGTATGTGCTGGCCTTTACGGCCTTCTCCCGTCGCCCTGCTTACAGCGGGAAACAGCGGAAAGGTTTTCAGGCTTGCCATATGACGCTCGGGATCTTCCTCAGTATCCTGACGGTGCTCTTCGTATTCGTCTTCACCGTCAACGAGGAGCCCTCCGCCATCTGGTCCGCTCTGTGGACTGCCGCCCTGGCAGCCCTGGCCTTCTGGCGGTTCGCCAGAAATCGGAAGGGAAAACCGGCAAAATGAGTTTTCTCCGGCTGTTTTCCGGTTTCCGTACCGGCAGAGCAGTTCCGCGCTTCTGCGGCACCGGCACCGGGCTCCGGATGATCATCGTTCTTTGAATATCCTGCCCTGAAAAACACAGGGAGCGGACGGATCGTCCGCTCCCTGTTCCTGTATTTCAGCTGTTCCGGGATCCCGGCTTTCAGTTGCCCCAGCCGCCGTAACCGCCCCGGCCGCCGAAGAAATAATTGAAGAAATCTTCCCAGTCATCCGGCATCTGCTGTCCCTGATTGGGCTGGCTCTGAGGAATCTCCTCCTCTTCCGAACCGGTTGTCTCCGGCTGCGCGTCAAAGGTCAGCGGCAGGGTGATATACTCGCCGTCCCGATATACGGTAAGCGTAACGGTGTCTCCCGCCTTGAACCCCTTTTTGGCCGAAGAAAGATCCTCCATGGAAGTGATCTCCGTGTCATTGAGTTTTGTGATCACATCGCCCAGCTTCAGTCCGGCCTTTTCTCCGGCGCCGCCTTTCACGGTGGAGAAAACGAACACTCCCTGTGTCAGATCGATCCGGTACTGGGCTGCCATGGATTCGGTCATAGTGCCTGCCGTGATCGCCATGTAGGCTTTGTTGGTTACCTGGCCGTTTTCCATGATGTCAGCGATAATAGTCTCCACGTCATCGATGGGAATGGCAAACCCGAGGCCTTCCACGGTCGTGGAGGCGTAGGAGGAATACTTGGCGGATACGATGCCCACCACTTCGCCGTACAGATTCATCAGCGCACCGCCGGAGTTGCCCGGATTGACGGAGCAGTCCACCTGAATCATCTTAAAAGGCGTACCGTCCACGTTGATTGCCCTGTCACAGCAGGATACGATACCTTTGCTCATGGAAAAGGTCAGCTCGCCGAGAGGATTGCCGATGGCGAGGATGGTATCGCCGACATTCAGATCAGCGCTCTTTCCAAACGTTACAGCCTGAAGTCCGGAAGCTTCGATCTTGAGGACGGCTACGTCATAGTCGCTGTCGCCGCCCACAACGGTCGCAGGATAGGTCTGTCCGTTGTACAGCGTCACACTGACAGAGGTAGCGCCTTTTACCACATGGTGGTTGGTTACGATATAACCGTCGGAAGTGATGATGAAACCGCTGCCGGAACTGGCAGCCTGCACCGGCTGGCCGAAAACATTTGTCCCTACGGAAGACGAATTGATGGAGACCACTGAATTCACCGTTGCGGCGTAAACCTCGGAGGGTGTCATGACAGTGCTCCCATCCACCGTCTTCAGCGATACCTCCACCGCATCCCGTGTGCTCTGCGTGATGGCGGTGTGCTGCGTCCTGGTGCTGCGGTACAGGGCCGCGCCTCCGTATCCGCAGGCCCCGCCGATCACTGCCGCCGCCAGAACGACGGCCAGAACTCTTGTCCATGCACGCTGGAACAGACCCTTCTTCCGGGGGCCTCCCGGGTAACTGTCATCTTCATGGTAGTTCCTTCGTCCTTCATCAGGCCGGTAATCGTCCTGAAAGGGAACGTTTTCCCGCGTATAGCGATAGCCGCCGACAGGGCTGTCGAATTCGTCATGCTCATTTGTCATGGAAATGACCTCCTTTTGCTTGTGAGCCGCCTGTCTTTATGATATCATACTGCTGACAGCCGGCCACTTTTTCTTTCTGTCCTTTATCATAATCTGTAATCTTAAAATAATCTTTAATTCTGCGGGCTGAAGTGTAAATTATTCGTGAACGAGGTGTAAAAATGCTGCGGCTGGACCAGATCAAACTGAATCCCGACCAGCCGGAGACCGTGCTGCGGTCCAGGGCTGCGAAACTGCTGCGGCTTCCGGAAAATCAGATCCTCTCCTGCCGGGTGCTGCGGCGCGCTGTGGATGCCAGAGAAGATGTCTCCCTCGTATATGCCCTGGCGGTGGAGGTCCGCGATGAGAAGCAGATCCTCCGGAAATGCCGGGACCGCCGCGTCAGCGCATATGAGCCGGAGAACTATGTTCTCCCCGCCTCCGTAACCCCGCCTGCCGTTCCCCCGGTAGTAACGGGCGCGGGGCCTGCAGGCCTTTTCGCGGCGCTGACTCTTGCCCTCTGCGGAGCCGCGCCGATCCTCCTGGAACGGGGACAGCCTGTCGAGCGGCGCATCCGGGACGTGGAGTCTTTCTGGAGCGGCAGCCCGCTGGATGCGGAATCCAACGTCCAGTTCGGCGAGGGCGGAGCCGGAGCTTTTTCCGACGGCAAGCTGAATACCGGGACCCGGGATCTGCGCCACCGCTGGATCCTGGAGCAGCTGGCGGCCTGCGGCGCTCCGGAAAGCATTCTCACCGACGCCAAGCCGCATGTGGGCACGGACTATCTCCATCTCACCCTGCGGAATCTGCGGCGCGCACTGCTCGATGCGGGTGCCGAGATCCGCTTCGGGCACAGGCTGGACGGCATCCGCACGGAGAACGGCCGGCTTGCAGCTGTTTCCGTAACCGGTCCGGACGGGCCTTACGAACTCCCCTGCCGCCAGCTGGTCCTGGCCCCGGGACACAGTGCCCGGGATACCTTTTCCATGCTGTACGATGCAGGCGCGGCAATGGAGCAGAAACCCTTTGCGGTTGGCGTCCGCATTGAGCACCGGCAGTCTGATATGGACGCCGTACAGTACCGGTCCTATGCCGGCCATCCCGGTCTGGGCGCCGCCAGTTATAAGCTCTCCTGTCATCTTCCCGGGGGACGAAGCGCTTTCTCTTTCTGTGTCTGTCCCGGCGGAAAAGTCGTTGCCGCCTCTTCGGAAACAGATCAGGTGGTGACCAACGGCATGAGTGAATATGCCCGGAACGCCGAAAACATCAATGGTGCTCTCCTGATCAATGTGACACCCGCCGACTTCGGCAGCGGTCATCCGCTGGCCGGCGTCAGTTTCCAGCGGAAACTGGAGCGTGCCGCCTTCGATCTGGGCGGCGGAGACTACCGGGCTCCCTGCCAGCGGGTCGGGGATTTTCTGGCCCGCCGGCCAAGCACGGGACCCGGTGCCGTGCGACCCAGTTATCGCCCCGGCGTCTTCTATACCGATCTCCATCTGTGTCTGCCCCCTTTCGTGGCTCGGTCCATTGAGGAGGCGCTTCCCCTTCTGGAGGAACGCCTTCACGGCTATGCCCATCCGGACGCTCTGCTGACAGCTGTGGAGAGCCGATCCTCTTCCCCCGTCCGGATCATACGGGACGAAAGCGGGCAGAGCAACCTGCGGGGTCTCTACCCGTGCGGAGAAGGCGCTGGTTATGCCGGAGGCATCCTTTCCGCCGCGGCAGACGGCATGCACGCCGCAGAGCGGATCCTTAAATCTATTCTGGAGGAACAGGAATGAGATATATCGCTGTTTTTGATCATTTTCTCACCGAAGCCCACCGGCGGCAGGTGAATGAGACCGCCGGGAAGTGCGGTTTTTCCGTGGTTTACTGCAGGCGGATCGACGGACTTACTCCGGAAGATCTAACCCGCTGCGAAGTCCTGTACGGCGATCCTCAGCCCGATGAGATCCCCCGTTTTCCCAATCTGAAATGGGTATGCATCAGCAGTGCCGGCTTCAACCGCTATGTGGACGAAGCGATCTACCCGACTCCTGACGTGATCCTCTCCAATTCCTCCGGTGCTTACGGTCTGGCCATCTCCGAACATATCCTTACAGTAGCCCTGATGCTCCTTCGGCAAATGCCTCTGTACATGGCTTCCGCCTCGCGCCATCACTGGCAGGAGGCTGTCCCCGTCCGCTCTCTCAGCGGAAGCCGGATCACTGTTCTTGGTACCGGCGATATCGGCACCTCCTTCGCCCGCAGGGCGAAAGCTCTCGGTGCTTCGCACATCACCGGCGTGCGGAGGACCCTTCGTCCCGCCGATCCGGCATTCGATGCCGTTACCACTTTCGAGGGGCTCAACGCCGCCCTGCCACATACGGATATCCTGGTCTCCGCCCTGCCCCACACCCCGGAGACCACCGGTGTCCTGTCCCGGGAGCGCATCAGCCTGCTCCCCTCCGAAGCCATTCTCATCAATGTCGGCCGGGGCAGCGCCGTGGATCAGGACGCTCTGCTGGACGCCCTGAACACCGGGCGTCTGGCTGGCGCAGCCCTGGACGTGATGGTACCGGAACCGCTTCCGGAGGATCACCCTCTGTGGAGTGCCCCCAATCTCATCATTACCCCTCATATGTCAGGCAACATGTCGCTGGGTCAGACCTGCGATATCGATGTTGACATGTTCTGTTCAGATCTGGAGCGCTTTTCCGCCGGCGAGCGTCCCCTCCATGCTGTCGATCGGAGACGGGGTTACTGAGGCGGGAGATTTTTCTCTTGTTATCTTCCCCTTATTGGTATATAATTGTTGTGTATGTCTTATATCAGCAACTCCCGGAGAAAGGATAGATCATAATGATAAAGGTCCAAACCGAGCGCGGCGAGATCAGTATCAGCAATGCGGTATTCACCACCATCACCGGCGCAGCAGCAACCAACTGCTTCGGCGTGAAGGGCATGGCTTACCGCAGTATGAAGGACGGCCTCGTCCACCTGCTGCGCCCCGAATCCATGAGCAAAGGCGTCATGGTAACCTATAACGATGACGGTACCGTCACCATAGAGCTCCACATCGTTGTGGAAAACGGAGTCAATATTGCCGCTGTATGCCGCTCCATCATGGCAGAGGTCAAGTATATGGTCAGCAAGAACACCGGCGTGGAAGTCCGCGATGTAAACGTCTGTGTTGACTCCATCACCATGCCGTAAGGAGATTGAAGACGATGACAGAGATAATTAGCGGCGGTGCCTTCAAGCAGATGGTGCTCTTTGGCGCCGTCTGCATCACCCAGCATAAGCAGGCCATCAATGACCTGAACGTTTTTCCGGTGCCCGACGGCGATACCGGCACCAATATGAGCCTCACCATCCAGACAGCAGCTACCGAACTTCGCCGGTCTGAGCCCGCCACTCTGGATCAGGCTGCCAAAGCCACAGCATCCGCCCTGCTGCGGGGCGCCCGCGGCAACTCCGGCGTGATCCTGTCCCTGCTGTTCCGGGGCATGTCCAAGGTTTTCAAGGGCATGGCTGAAGCCGACGGTGTCGCGCTGGCTGACGCCTTGAACGAAGGTGTCTCCACCGCCTACAACGCAGTCATGAAGCCCGCTGAGGGAACCGTTCTGACCGTATCCCGCCTGGCAGCCAAGCGGGCAGCGGAAGCCGCTCAGGAGCAGAACAGCGCGGAATATGTGCTGGAAGAGGCGATCAAAGCCGGATATGTCACTCTGGCAGAAACGACCGAGATGAACCCTGTCCTGAAAAAGGCGGGGGTGGTGGATGCCGGAGGCAAGGGCTATCTGATCATTCTGGAGGGAATGCTCCGCGCTCTCCGGGGCGAGGCGATTCCGGATGTAAATGAAGATGTCAAGGACAAAGCCGATTTCGCGTCCATCGGCGATGAGGACATCACATTCGCTTTCGACACGGTTTTCATCGTCCGCAAGACCGTTGACAAGTCCCTCGAGCCTTTGCGGGCCTACCTCAACAGGATCGGTGATTCCATTGTTATCGGAGAAGACGACGAGGCCTTCAAGGTCCATGTCCATACCGATATTCCCGGCGCCGCCCTGTCTGAAGCCCAGAAGTACGGCACACTGGAAGTTGCCAAAATTGAGAACATGCGCATTCAGGCCGAGGACGTTGCCGGCGGCCGCAAGACCATAAGCGCCGACGACCTGGACGATGAGATGCCTGCTGCCGAGCCGGAGAAGCGCTACGGTTTCCTGGCCGTATGCGCCGGGGATGGCCTGGCCGAGGCTTTCCGGGATCTTGGAGTAGACCGGATCGTCTCCGGAGGGCAGACCATGAACCCCTCCACCGAGTCCATCCTGCGGGAGATTGAGAAGACCCCCAGCAAAGTGGTCTTCGTCCTGCCCAACAACAAGAACATCATCATGGCCGCTCAGCAGTGTGTCGGCCTGACAGACAAGCAGGTCATCGTGATCCCCACCGCCACCGTTCCTCAGGGCATCACCGCCATGATGAACGTTGACCTGGATGAGGAAAACCCCCACGTTATCGCTGCAGCCATGACCGACGCCGCCTCCGCCGTTACCACGGCACAGATCACGTACGCAGCCCGCAACTCCGACTTTGACGGTTTCGCGATCAACGAGGGCGATTATCTGGCGCTGGTTGACGGCAAGCTGCTGGGTACTGACCGCAGCATCGATGCGCTGCTGGACCAGCTTGCCCGGCTGGCTGCCGATAAGGGCGCCGAGTTTATCACCGTATTCTACGGCGACGGTGTCAGCGAGGAGGAAGCCGAAGCCGCCTCCGTCCATTTCCGAACCGTCTGTCCCGACTGCGAGCTGTCCCTCCTCAACGGCGGTCAGCCCGTGTATTACTACATCGTTTCCATGGAATAAACCCGTTTTCATAACTGAACGACCCGCCCGGACCTCTCTTTTGCAGGTATCGAGGCGGGTCTTCCGCCGCTGTTTAAGAAAGGAGTATTCCCAATGCTGGACAGTGCAGGATTTGACCGCTGGGCAGACCAGTACGATGCCGCTGTCAGCGCTTCCGACGCAGAAAACGCCTACCCCTTCGCCGGTTACCGCGCTGTGCTGGAAGATATCTGCCGCAGAGTTCTGGCAAAGCCCGGCGCCGCCGTTCTTGATCTGGGGTTCGGCACCGGCACCCTTGCCGCTTTGCTCTACGAAGGCGGCTGCCGTATTTACGGCCAGGATTACTCCGCCCGTATGCTGGAACTGGCCTCTGCTAAAATGCCCCGGGCGTGTCTCTTTCAGGGTGATTTTACCCGGGAACTTGCAGAACCGCTTCGGAACCGCAGATATGATTTCATCATCGCGACTTACGCACTCCATCACCTGACAGACGGGCAGAAGGTCACTCTTCTTTCTTCTCTGCTGGAGCGGCTTGACGAAGGCGGAACGATCCTGATCGGGGATATTTCCTTCCCGACCAGAGCGGATCTGGAGATCTGCCGCCGGAACGCCGGCGCAGAATGGGATGAAGACGAGATCTACATCGTCGCTGATGAACTCAAAACAGTTTTTCCTCAGCTGACATTTTCCCAGATCTCACATTGCGGCGGAGTTCTCTCGCTTTCGAATCGATATTGATGGAACAAACAGAACAGGGGACAGGCTTCTTCAACCTGTCCCCTGTTCTGTTTGTTCACGGTTTCTCTTAAGCAAGTTCGGCAGTCTCCCGCTGTATGCGCTCCTCGCAGGACCGCATGGCCAGAATGGTGCGCTCCATCAGCTCCTCCAGAGACCAGCCCAGGCGTTCAGCCCCTGAAGAAATCACGTCCCTGGAGCATCCGGCGGCAAACTTCTTATCCTTGAACTTCTTTTTCAGGCTCTTGACCTCCATGTCCTGAACGCTACGGCTTGGCCTCATCAGGGCAGCAGCCCCGATAAGGCCCGTCAGCTCATCAGCGGCAAAAAGCACCTTCTCCATCAGGTGGACCGGTTCCACATCGCTGCATTCTCCATAGCCATGTGAGCAGACAGCATGGATCAGATCCTCACCGAAACCGGCTTCCCGCAGCAGTTCCGGTGCTTTCCTGCAGTGTTCTTCCGGCCACATCTCGAAGTCGATGTCGTGGAGCAGTCCTACTGCAGCCCAGAAATCCGCCTCGTCTCCGAACCCCAGTTCTTCGGCGTACCAGCGCATCACACCTTCTACTGTCAGTGCATGCTGGATATGGAAGGATTCCTTGTTATACCGGAGCAGAGCCTTCAGGGCTTCTTCCCGGCTGACGCATGTTCTCATGGCATTTACCTCCCCGTGATTTGGCTCCAGTATAGCAAAGGATCCTCTGCCGCGCAAGCGGGATTTCCCGCACCAGTGCTTGCTTTTCTGCTGTTCTTCTGCTAAAATTGAAATCCGTGTACGGGCCGACATCCGGCCTCATTTCCGCCTACAACTCCGAAGGAGGACCATATCATGCTGGAGTTAGAGCATATTTCCTACCGCGTTTCCGATCCCGGTGGGAATCTTGATATCCTCAGGGATGTCAACCTCACCATTCCGGATCACAAACTGATCGTCTTTACCGGCCCCAACGGAGGCGGAAAGACTACCCTGGCCAAGGTCATCATGGGTCTGGTACGTCCAACCGAGGGAAGAATTCTTTTCGACGGACAGGATATCACTGATCTGGACATCACAGCGCGCGCCCGTCTGGGCATCAGCTACGGATTCCAGCAGCCGCCCCGCTTCAAGGGCATTACCGTCCACGACCTGCTGCTGCTGGCCGCCGGAGAGGTTAAACTCAGCAAGGATCGCTGCTGCAATTATCTGACGCAGGTCGGTCTCTGTGCCAATGATTATCTGGACCGTGAAGTAGATGTCTCCCTGTCCGGCGGCGAGGTAAAGCGCATAGAGATCGCCACCATCCTGGCCCGGAACAGCCGGCTGATGATTTTCGATGAACCGGAGGCCGGTATCGACCTCTGGTCCTTTGCCAGGCTTACAGAGACCTTTGAGCAGATCCATGCCCAGGGGGATGCCACCATGATCATCATCTCCCACCAGGAGAGGATCATCCGTCTGGCCGATGAGATCATCGTGGTCGCCGGCGGGCAGATCACCCACCGGGGCAGCACCGAAGAGATCTTCCCCCTGATCCTGGCTGACACGCTGGGAGGCTGTCCCGTCCTGAGCCGAAAGGAGGCCGCACAATGATCACCGAAATCGACGCCAAACTGCTGGAAAAAATCGCGGACCTTACCGGCAAGCCCGCCGGTGCGCTGAATATCCGCAAAGACAGCGGCTGCGCCGCCCGCCAGTCCACCGAACATATTGAGATCACCTCCAAAGAGGACAAGCCCGGGATCGACATCCGCATCAAGGACGGCACGAAGGGGGAGAAATGCTATATCCCTGTGATCATCAGCCGGACGGGACTTACCGAGATGGTCTACAATGATTTCTTCGTTGGGGACAACTGTGATGTTGAGATCATCGCAGGCTGCGGGATTCACAACTCCGGCTGTGATGAGAGCCGTCATGACGGGGTCCACACCTTCTATATCGGTAAAAACTCCCGGGTCCGTTACTCTGAAAAGCATTACGGGGAAAACGATCCCGGGCAGACCGGGCAGAATGTGATGAATCCGCAGACTATCGTGTATCTGGGCGTAAACTCCACCATGGAGATGGAGACCGTTCAGATCCGCGGCATCGACTCTACCAAGCGGTTTACCAAATTTGTCTGCGAGGCCGGCAGCGAAGTGGTCGTTACAGAGCGTCTTCTGACCCACGGCAGGCAGATCGCTGAAAGCGACATGGAGATCCAGCTCAACGGTGAGGATGCCCGCGGAAGGGTCATCTCCCGCTCCGTAGCCCAGGATGAGTCTCAGCAGGTGTTCTATCCCCGGATGGAGGGAAATGCCAAATGCTTCGGTCACGTCCAGTGCGACTCCATCATCATGGGAGAGGCCAAAGTCCGTTCCATCCCCGCCATCGCCGCCAACTGTACGGACGCTCAGCTGATCCACGAAGCCGCCATCGGCAAGATCGCAGGTGACCAGCTCCTGAAACTGGAAACCCTCGGTCTGTCACCGGAAGAAGCTGAGGAAACCATTCTCAAGGGCTTCCTTGCCTGAAACAACAGGCAAACAGACCCTGCCGCATCTTCGGCAGGGTCTGTTTCTGTACCATCCGGATCACTTGGCGCAGATTGCTTCGATCTCCACCAGGGCTCCTTTCGGCAGGGCCGCTACCTCCACAGCGGAGCGGGCGGGATAGCTGCCTTCCGTGAAGAACTCGGCATATACCGCGTTCATGGCGGCAAAATCACCCATATTCTGCAGGAATACCGTTGTCTTGACCACGTTGTCCATGGTCAGCCCGGCCTGAGCCAGGATCGCCTTGACGTTGTTCAGTGACTGACGGGTCTGTGCGGTGATCCCCTCCGGCATGACGCCGGTCGCGGGGTCCACCGGGATCTGGCCCGACGTAATGACCAAGGCGCCGCAGTCGATTGCCTGGGAATAGGGACCGATGGCGGCGGGAGCCTTTTCTGTTGCGATCGTATTCTTCATGTTCCTTTTCCTCCTTTGAAAGGACAGCTGAGCGGGCTGTCCTTTTTTCGTCGTCTTACTCAGCGTCCATAGGCGCGCCGCAATCGGGGCAGAACCTGCTGTCGGATACAGCTCCGCAGACAGGACACGTTTTCAGAACGTGTTCCTCTTTTTCCGGGATGGGATCCTCCGCTTTTGCCTTCAGTTCGGCGATCTTCGCCTTGGAAACCTCGATGGCAGCCACCACGTCACGGACAGCATCGGGCATCTCGCCCTCGAACTCGGATACGAACCATTCCCCGATCGCCCGATAGTTTTTTTCCAGCTCCCGCTTCTCCGTCAGAATCGCGACTTTCACTTTGGCGATGTCTGCAGCGTCTTTCACCCGTTCACCGGCAGCTTCGGCGATGTCCTTGACTTTTCCGCCGGCAGCCTGCGCTTTTTTTGTCAGTTCTTCAATGATTGCCATAGCCGTTCTCCTTTCCGATCTGTTCCGGTGTGACCGAATTATCCTTTAGAATATGCATGGGTCTCAGCAGGACCCGGCATATCGATACACATCAAGAGTGCCCGCATCAGTGCTCGATCCAGCCGGAAGCCCTTTGGACAGCCCGTTTCCAGATCCGGTATTCCTGATCACAGTCTGTCTGAGACCTTTCAGGCCGGAAGACCCTCTGGCTCCTGCGCAGGCGCTTAAGCTCGTCCATCCCGCTCCATACCCCGCAGCTCAGGCCGGCCAGAGCCGCCGCGCCGAAAGCTGTGGTCTCCACCATAGCGGGGCGGTCCACCTCGATACGCAGGAGGTCTGCCTGCATCTGCAGCAGGATATCCGACACGCTGGCGCCGCCGTCCACCTTCAGACAGGTGATGTCCCGGCCGGCGTCCTGGCGCATGGCCATCATCAGGTCAGTCACCTGAAAAGCGATGCATTCCAGCACTGCCCGGGCAATATGAGCCCGATTCGTTCCACGGGTGATGCCCAGCATGGCTCCCCGGGCATACATGTCCCAGTAGGGGGCGCCGAGCCCCGTGAAAGCCGGCACCAGCACCACACCGCCGCTGTCGGGCACTGTGGCGGCCAGGGTGTTGATCTCCGGGGCGGAATCGATTATCCTCAGTTCGTCCCGGATCCACTGAATGGTACTTCCTCCGTTGAACACGCTGCCTTCCAGCACATACGTGGTCTCTCCGTTCACCTGCCAGCCGACGGAACTGACCAGGCCGGCCCGGCTGCGGACCGGAGAATTGCCTACGTTCATCAAAGTGAAGCAGCCCGTGCCGTATGTATTCTTTGCCTCCCCCGGCGCAAAGCAGGTCTGTCCGAAGAGGGCTGCCTGCTGGTCGCCGGCCGCTCCGCAGACCGGAACGCCCGCCAGTTTTTCCAGACCGGTGATGCCCGGCTTCACATATCCGTAGATCTGGCTGTTGCCCACCGGAGTCGGCAGCAGGCTCATGGGAATGTTCAGCAGTTCGCACAGTTCCTCATCCCAGCACAGGTTGTGGATGTCGAAGAGCATCGTGCGGCAGGCATTGGAATAATCGGTTACATGCTGCCCCGTCAGCTGCCAGATGAGCCACGTTTCCACAGTACCGAAGAGCAGTTCTCCACGCTCAGCCCGTTCCCGGACGCCGGGTACATAGTCCAGAATCCAGCGGATCTTGGTGCCGGAAAAGTATGCGTCGATCAGCAGACCGGTGGATGTTTCCACCCGTTCTGTGAGGCCTCTGCGCTTCAGATCCTCACACAGTTCCGCCGTCCGGCGGCACTGCCATACGATGGCGTTGTATACCGGTTCGCCGGTTGCCTTGTCCCAGATGATGGTGGTCTCCCGCTGGTTGGTCACGCCAATGCCCGCGATGTCTCCCGGTGCAAAATCCGCTGTTGCCTCCATGGCGGCCAGACGCTCGCTGTTCCAGATGTTCATGGGGTCATGTTCCACCCAGCCGGCCTTGGGATAGATCTGGCGGAACGGATGCTGCGCCATAGAGGCGATCTTACCCTGCTTGTCAAATACGATAGCCCGGGAACTGGTAGTTCCCTGGTCCAGTGCCAGGATATAGCTTCCCATGTGCGTCCTCCTCTTTTCAAACGTGCAGAAACGTGGTATACTGACGTCGTTAAGTTTTATTGGTTTTTATTATATCACACAACAGGAGGTTTTTCCATGACGAATCTGCAAGAATTTACGTTTCTCTCTTCCGATGGAAAGAGCACCCTTCATGGCATGAAATGGCTGCCGGAAGGCCGCAGTATCATCGGCGTGCTGCAGATTGCCCACGGCGTATCGGAGCATATCTCCCGCTATGACGGATTTGCCCGTTTCCTCAACGAGCAGGGCCTGGCTGTTGTAGGCCATGACCATCTGGGACATGGCGGCTCCATCCCCGAAGGCGGCACCCCCGTATATTTCGGAAAGGGCAACACCTGGAACACGGTAGTGGATGACGTCCACGTCCTGCATCAGCGGATCCGGGAGGAGTTTCCCGACGTGCCCCTGTTCCTGATGGGCCATTCCATGGGCTCCTTTGTAGCCCGCACCTATCTTATCCGCTATCCCGGCACCGTCCGGGCGGCCATCATCATGGGTACCGGCTGGCAGGCGGAGGCAATGATCACGGGCGGCCTGACCATGGCCAGGATGATAGCCCGCCGCAGCGGCGAAGAGTGCGCCAGCGATTTCATCAACAATCTGGCCTTTGGTTCCTACAACAAGGCCTTTGCCCCCAACCGCACACCGGTGGACTGGCTCAGTGTGGATACGGACAATGTGGACCGCTATGTTGCCGATCCCCTCAGCGGTCAGCCTGCCACGGTCGGCCTGTTCCGCGAGATGCTCACCGGCATCCGTTTCAACCAGCGGGCCGAGAATCTTCAGAAGATGGACAAGGACATGCCCGTTCTCATCATTTCCGGCGAGAAAGATCCTGTCGGCGACATGATGAAGGGCGTCGTCCGGACCAGAGACGCTTTCCTCGCCGCCGGTATGAAGGATGTGACGCTCATGTCCTATGCCGGGCTTCGTCACGAGATCCTTAATGAAAAGGCACAGCAGCAGACTGTCTACAATGACATCTGGGGCTGGCTGAAAAAATACTGCTGAAGGAACGTATCATGAGTGATTGGGAAAAACTGCAGAGGCAGTGTCTGAACTGCAGGGCCTGCGCCCTGGCCGAGACCCGTACAAACGTGGTCTTCGGGGTAGGAACGCCGGATGCAGAGGTTCTGTTCATCGGCGAAGGGCCCGGTGCCAATGAAGACGCTCAGGGCGAACCGTTTGTAGGGCGGGCCGGCAAGCTCCTCGATGATATGCTGGCCATGATCGGTCTGGACCGTTCCCGGATCTATATCACGAATTCCGTCAAGTGCAGACCGCCCGGAAACAGAGATCCTCTGAATACGGAAAAAGATGCCTGCCGGGGCTATCTGAAGCGGCAGATCGAACTGATGCGTCCCAAAATCATCGTCTGCCTCGGGCGGATCAGCGCCGCGGAGATCATAAAAGAGGACTTCCGGATCACGCAGGAGCACGGCCAGTTTTTTGAGCGCGGCGGTATCCAGATGATGGCCCTCTATCATCCGGCAGCCCTGCTGCGCGATCCCAGAAAAAAGCCGGAGACCTTTGAAGACCTCAAGCGGCTCCAGCAGAAGATCCTGGAGATCTGTGACCATACGCCCCTCAGGTGGGATTGACAAATCAGAGAGAAAGAAGACCGCCGGTTTTTCCGGCGGTCTTTCTCGCGCTGCTTCTATTTTCCGTAGTAGATCCGTTGGATCAGATGGACAGTGGTATTCCCGGCGTTTGCGTAGCGGCATGGCTCGCTCCCCTTAAAAGACAGGCAGTCCCGGCTCTCCAGCCGGTAAGTTTTCGTCCCGGTCCTCACTTCCAGCATCCCGGAGAGGACGGTGACATACACCCGGCTTCCCGGAATCCGGTCCGGCAGATCGTAGCTGCCGCCGATGAAAATATCCAGCTGGCAGCTCTCACAGCGGCTCTCCGTATCGAACGGAAACAGCGGATGGCGGATGACGCGCCCCTTCTCCAGCCGCTGACCGGCTACATCCACTCCTCGGGTATAGGTGTCCGGCAGGTCCCCTCTGTGCTCCACAAGTTCCGTCAGGGACACATGGAGGCCCTGGGCGATCTTCTCCAATACAGCCACGGTGGGATTCACCAGTCCCCGTTCGATCTGGCCGAACATGCTCTTGGAAACGCCGGTCAGTTCCGCCGCCCGGTCGATGCTCAGTTTCTGGGTCTTACGGATCCTGCGGATATTATCCGCCACCGCATTGACGACTTCCACATCTCATTCCCCCATTATCCTGTGCTTTTCAGATAATATAGTAAATAATATTGCTGATCCTGTCAAGAACAAATGAAAAAGGGACGGGCTTTCGCGATCCTGCGCAGCCCGCCCCTTTTTTCATTTTCAGCTAAATCACACGCGCTTCCATCGCGCTCCGCCAGCCACATCGGTGATCTCCACGCCCCGGGCTTTCAGTTCATCCCGTATGCGGTCCGCCTCACCGAAATTCTTGGCTTTCTTGGCTTCGGCACGCTGGCGGATCATGGTCTCGATCTCAGCATCTTCCTCACCGCTTTCACTGATGACCGTGAAGGTACCGGCAGTCGACGGCGCGGCTTTTGCCTGGAGAGCACGCTGGACAGCCGCCTTCTCGGAGAGTTTCAGGCCAAGGACCGTATCCACCGCTTCCACAGCTGCCCATCGGGTAGCGCCGCTGGTTTTGGCTTTGAGGATATCATAGAGGGTAGTGACCCCGTTCGGCGTGTTCAGGTCATTGTCCATCGCCTTTTTGAACTTATCTTTCAGTTCCTCCAGTACTTCCGAATCGACAGGTCCGTCTTTGGGGTCCAGCGCTGCCAGACGGGCGACAAGCTTATTGTACGCGACAGTGGCGTTGTCCAGGTTTTCCCAGGTGAACACCAGGCTCTTGCGATAGTGGCTCTGCAGGCAGAAGAACCGATAGACCAGGGGATCGTATCCCTTCTCCTCCAGGAGGGATACCGTGAGAAATTCGCCCTTGGATTTGCTCATCTTGCCATCGGTGGTATTCAGGTGAGCCACATGAGCCCAGTGCCCGCACCAGGGGTGTCCCAGATAACTTTCGGACTGGGCGATCTCGTTGGTATGGTGCGGAAAGGCATTGTCCACGCCGCCGCAGTGGAGATCCAGGTATTCCCCGTTGTACTTCATGGAGATGCCGGAGCACTCGATATGCCAGCCGGGATAACCTACTCCCCAGGGGGAATCCCACTTCAGAGCCTGGTCTTCGAATTTTGACTTGGTGAACCACAGCACGAAATCATTCTTGTTTCTTTTATTGGTGTCCTCTTCCACGCCGTCCCGGACGCCTACCGCCAGATCCTCTTCGTTGTGATCGTTGAAGATATAGTACCGGTCCAGCCTGCTGGTATCGAAGTAGACATTGCCACCGGCAACGTAGGCGTAGCCTTTCTCCAGCAGGCGGGTGATGATGCGGATATAATCGTCGATGAGGCCTGTTGCAGGCTGGACGACGTCCGGTGTCTTGATATTCAGCTTGCGGCAGTCGTCGAAGAAGGCGTCGGTGTAGAACCTGGCGATCTCCATGACGGTCTTGTGCTCCCGGCGGGCGCCTTTGAGCATCTTGTCTTCGCCCTCATCGGCATCAGATGTCAGGTGTCCCACGTCTGTGATATTCATGACCCGGTTCACGTCATATCCGGCAAAGCGCAGATACTTCTCCAGCACATCCTCCATGATATAGGAGCGCAGATTGCCGATATGGGCAAAGTGATACACCGTGGGTCCGCAGGTATACATCTCCACGTGTCCGGGCGTATGGGTCCGGAACTCCTCCTTTTTATGGGTAGCGGAATTGTACAGGTACATATGGATTCTCCTTTTCGGATGGTATTTTGCCGGAGAGGATCAGAACGAAAAAGCCTCTCATGCCATGCGGCATGAGAGGCGAAAAATCGCGGTTCCACTCCCGTTTATCACTCGTAGCGGCGGTTTAACGGCGCGGCGGCCGGGAGGCGTCTGCATCCTCCGCGCTCACGGACGCACTTTCGGCTCCCCCGGGCAGGCGGGCTTGCAGCCGGCGGCCCTCCCTCTCTTGGCTCGGGTACAGAGCGTACTCTTTCCGATCTCAGCGCTATGAAATTACAGGGCATATTGTAACAGGCTTTCCCGGATGTGTCAAGACTCCCGGAAAACGTCCCAGTTCTTCATGAAGTACTCCACGCCGGAGTAAACGGTGGTCACAAGGATGATGACCTGGCAGACCAGGTTCAGCCAGCGGGGTTCCGGACCGAAAAAGATCATCAGGCAGATGCATACCATAGTGCTTGCGGTCTTTACCTTTCCGGACCACCCGGCGGCGATTACACGCCCCTTTTCCACGGCGATAAGCCGCATGCCGGAAACAGCAAACTCCCGCAGCAGCACGATAGCCAGGATCCAGCCGTACATTTCTCCCGTTTCCACGAACCAGCAAAGCGCTGCCATCACCAGGCATTTGTCTGCCAGGGGATCGGCAAACTTGCCGAAATCCGAGATCTGGTTGTAATGCCGGGCGATATACCCGTCCAGCAGATCGGTAAGACTGGCGAGAATGAATACCGTCAGGGCTGCATACCGGTGTCCGGGAAAGCCCCAGTAGGCGATCACCAGAAAAACGGGGATCAGAAAGACCCGAAGCAGGGTCAGCTTGTTTGCAGTTGTCATCGGCATGGTCTATTCCTCCAGTTCTCCGGTGATCTCACCGTCCATGGTGCCGGTAATACGTACTGTAACGAAACGTCCCGCGTCGATTTCCTTTTCCGCAGTGAAGTATATCACACCATCGACATCGGGGCTCTCTGCGTAACTGCGGCCAACGTAGCACACGGCCTGGCTGTCGAAACCGTCGCACAGCACCTCCACGCTCTTTCCCATGCGGCTTTCGTTGAATTCGTCTATGATATCCGACTGAACATCCCGGACCAGTTCCGCACGACGCTCCGCTTCCTCGGTATCCACTCTGTCGGACATCTCTGCGGCGGCGGTACCCTCCTCGGGAGAATAGGGGAAAACGCCTGCCCGCTCGATCCGGACCTCCCGCAGGAACTCGCACAGCTCGTCAAATGCAGCCTCGTCCTCTCCGGGAAGACCTGTGATAAGGCTTGTCCGCAGCACAAGGCCCGGAATCCTCTCCCTCAGTTTTCGGAAAAGCGCAAGCAGACCTTCCTTCGTATCACGGCGCCGCATAACGCGGAGCACTTTGTCATTGCAGTGCTGGATGGGAAGGTCCAGATACTTGCAGATTTTTGGTTCAGAAGCGATCAGGTCGATCAGATCGTCGCCAATGGCGTCCGGATAGAGATAATGAAGCCGGATCCAGCGAAAGTCCAGCCGGCACAGTCTCTTCAGAAGCGCAACCAGCCTCTTTTCTCCATAGAGGTCCACACCGTAGCGGGTGATATCCTGCGCTATCACGATGCATTCCTTTACTCCGGCCCCCGCCAGTTCCTCCGCCTCCCGGAGGATCTCCTCCATGGGACGGCTGCGGTACTTTCCCCGCAGAGAGGGGATCACACAGTAAGCGCAGCGGTTGCTGCATCCCTCAGCGATCCGCAGATAGGCATAGTGAGACGGAGTGGTGAGGATCCGGGGCAGTTCAGGCACAGGGGCATGGATGCTTCCGAAATGCCTGCACGGCCTGTCTCCGGCCACCTCGTTTACCGCTTCCACGATCTCAGCGTAACTGCCGGTACCCAGGATCCCGTCGACTTCAGGCAGTTCCCGGAGTATCTCCTCCTGATAGCGCTGGCTGAGGCAGCCGGCCACCAGGATCTTTCCGATCTGCCCGGCGTCCTTCAGAGCCGCCATCTCCAGGATCACGCTGATGGCTTCGCTTTTGGCGCTGTCGATAAACCCGCAGGTGTTGACCACCACCACATCGGAGCCCGGCATTTCCGTCTGCAGCGTCATGCCGGCATCCACACACAGCGCCATCATCTGCTCCGTATTGACACGGTTTTTGTCACACCCCAGGGAGATAAACGATACGTTCACTTTTTTCCCTCTCTATTCATCATCTGCTGTTTCATCCCCGCTCAGTTCATTGAGAACGGGACGGATATCATTCCAGGAAAACCCCCGGCGGAGCAGCGCGTCGGACAGTTTCTTCACTTCGCCGCGATCGGGGATCCGTCCCCGGAGCCGGCTGTTCAGATATGTCCTGACAGCTTCGCCTGCTTCCGGCAGTTCCGCCAGCGCGTCTGCCCAGAGTTCTTTCGGGATCCCGCGCCGGAACAGTTCCTGCTCTACCCTTCCCCGTCCGTATCCTATGGACGCATAGTGCCGGGCTAAAGCGCAGGCATATGTCTCCTCATTCACAGCCCCGAGTTCTTCCATCCGGTCCGCAGCCGCGGCAGCCTCCTCCGGATCTGCCCCTTTTCTGAGCAGCCGCTCCGTCAGCTCCTTTTTGCTGAGCATCCGGCTGGAAGATATTCTGGCTGCCTTCTGCCGCGTTTCGGAATTTCTGGCCGCTTTCCGCAATTGTGACGACAGTTCATCGGATATTTCCATCCCGGGATACAGGCCAAATTGCGCCAGCTCGGACTCAGTGACCCGGAGGAGGCCTCCCTCCTCCAGGTACACCAGTACGCGCTGGCGCTTCCGTTTGGATTTTTCAATCCCGACGATCTTCATTCGGCGGTATCATCAAAATCATCGGCGGATACGTCTACCGCACGCCCCGCAGCACGGGCAGCGATCCGGGACTGGGCTCCCATCAGTTTGTGGAAGTTCTCCCGGACCTTGCGCTCCAGATCTGCGGCTTCATCGGGATGATCCCGGAAATACTGCTTGGCCGCATCTTTTCCCTGTCCGAGACGCAGCTCGCCCATGTTGAACCAGCTGCCGCTCTTCTGGATAAAGTCCAGTTTCACGGCCAGATCGATCAGTTCGCTCAGATGGCTGATCCCCTCGCCGTACATGATATCAAATTCCGCTTCACGGAACGGAGGTGCCACCTTGTTCTTGACCACTTTGGCGCGGACATGGTTGCCTACCACCTCTCCGCCTGCCTTCAGGGATTCCACGCGGCGCACGTCGATCCGGACCGAAGCATAGAACTTCAGGGCACGGCCTCCGGTAGTTACCTCGGGGTTTCCGTACATGACACCGACCTTCTCGCGCAGCTGGTTGATGAAGATGACGATGGTGTTGGTCTTGTTGATGATGCCGGTCAGCTTTCTCAGAGCCTGGCTCATCAGGCGGGCATGAAGGCCTACGAAGCTGTCGCCCATCTCCCCCTCGATTTCCGCGCGGGGCACCAGAGCGGCAACGGAGTCCACCACCACCACATCGATGGCACCGGAACGGACCAGCGCTTCCGTTATCTCAAGGGCCTGTTCGCCGGTATCCGGCTGGGAGATCAGCATATCCTCCACATTGACTCCCAGTGCCTTGGCATAGGTGGGGTCCAGCGCATGCTCAGCGTCTACGAAAGCCACTTCGCCGCCCAGTTTCTGGGCCTCAGCCAGCACATGAAGGGCCAGAGTCGTTTTGCCGGAAGATTCAGGGCCATAGATCTCAACGATCCGGCCGCGGGGCAGGCCGCCGATCCCAAGTGCCAGATCCAGCGCCAGTGAACCGCTGGGGATCACTTCCACGTTGGCTACCTGTCCGTCGCCATAGCGCATGATGGATCCCTTGCCATACATCTTCTCAATCTGCTGCATGGCCGTAGCCAGAGCCTTCTTCTTGTCGGATACCACAGGAGCGGGGGCGGCTGCCTCTTTCTTTCCTGCCATCTCTTTATCCTCCTCTATCACTTGTTTTCAGAATCCGTTGTATGATACCGCCGCGGAATCTTGTTCCGCAGCCTGCTGTCCTTATTCTAACAGGGATACTGTCCCAAAATCAGGACAGTCAGTATACGCTTTCGCACAGAGTCCCGAACACCACCCGTGGGATTCCGTTGGTGTCCGGTATGATCTGGATGTCTCCGAACCCTACGGGACGCATGATGCGGAGCACGTCGTCCGCCTGGCCGATCCCGACTTCAAAATACAGTCTGCCGCCATAGCGGAGACAGTCCGTCCATTTTTCGCAGATGGCGCGGTAAAAATCCAGGCCGTCCTCCCCGCCCCGGAGAGCAAGGTGTGGCTCATAGTCCCGGACGGTATGATCCAGCGTTTCCATATCCGCGTCCGGGATATAGGGCGGATTGCAGACGATGCAGTCAAATTCCCCCAGATTGACCGGAGGCTTCTTCAGCGCATCCACCTGATAGGGCATCACCTGGGTGGTAAGGCCGTTCCGGCGGACGTTCTGTCTGCAGATCCGCAGGGCTCCTTCATCAATCTCCCCCAAAACAACATGGCAGTCCTTTACCTGACTGGCCACCGCCAGGCCGACGCATCCGCTGCCGGCGCACAGGTCCAGGATCCGGGGCTTCTCCAGCGTCTTCACGAATTCGATCGCCTGGGCCGCCAGAACCTCGGTATCCGTCCGGGGGATCAGCACGCTTTCGGAGATATCCAGGGGGAGACCGTAAAACTCCCATTCACCGATCAGATAGGCCACCGGTTCTCCGGCCAGATGCCGTTCCACCAGATTCCGGATCCGCTCCTCGATGCTGGCGGGTACATACAGTCTGGCATCCCTGGTCAGTTCCTCCCGGGTCTTTCCCGACCCGTAGCACACCAGTTCCCTGGCTTCCAGGGTGGCCGCATCGATACCCCGGTCTCGGAAAACCTGCCGGATGTCCAGATAAAGATTGTTATAGGTAATAGCCATAGCGGCCTCCTTTTACCACTCGTCCTTGCCCTTCTCTTCCGGAAGAACCAGTTTCAGCGCCTCAATGGCCACCTCAAGCATGGAATCATCGGGTTCGTTGGTGGTGAAATTCTGCAGCCACAATCCGGGGGCTGACAGCACCCGGGTCAGGACGTTGTCATGACGGCCTACCCACCGGTTGAATTCATAGGTCACACCTACCACAGGGACCAGCAGCGCCAGATGCACCAGGACCCTGATCCAGAAGTTCCGCCATTCCATCTGGCTGAGCACCAGGCTGGAAAACAGGATGGATACGATAATGACCACGAAAAGAAAGCTGGTCCCGCAGCGGGGATGATGCTTGGGCTGCCGGCGCGCATTCTCCACAGTCAGATCCAGGCCGGCTTCGTAACAGAAGATCGTCTTGTGTTCGGCCCCGTGATACTGAAACACCCGGGCAATGTCCTTCTGCCTGGACATCAGGATCATATATCCCATGAAGATGACGATCTTAACCGCGCCTTCAATGAGATTATGCAGGGCGGCGCTGTGGATAAAGGGGTCTGCCAGGCCGGCCAGAAATGTGGGCAGCAGCATAAACAGCCCCAGGGTCAGCGCGAGGGACAGGATCACAGACACCCATACGATCACACCCTGGGCCTTTTCCTCAGGGATGTGTTCCTCCAGCCACCTGTCCAGTTTGCCGGGCTGGACCTCCTCGTCATCGGGAAAGTAATCCGCTGAGAACATCAGCGCTTTGACTCCGTTGAACATGGAGCTGATGAACGTCACCGCGCCGCGGATCACCGGCAGCCCGAGCACAGGGTATCGGTCCCGGATCAGTTTCAGCTGCTCCACCTTTGTTACCAGGCCGTCAGGTGAGCGCACCACGATGGCCTGTTTTTCCGGCCCCCGCATCAAAATGCCTTCAATCAGCGCCTGACCGCCTATGGACGTGCGGAAACCGCACTGTTTCTTTTCCATACCGGAAAAATCCTTTCTGATAATGGTATTATACCACTCCTCCGCAGTATATGCAACACCTGTTCTAGATTATTTTATCTCAATCGGAAGCCGGATTGTAACTACCGCTCCGCCTCCTTCAGCGTTGCCGATTTCAAAAGTCCCGCCGTGGCGCTGGACGATCTCGTCGCAGACCGCAAGGCCGATGCCGCTGCCCCTGGCCTTGGAGGATCCCTTGTAGAACTTCTGCTTCACAAACGGCAGCTCCGCCTCCGGGATCCCCGGACCGTAGTCCCTGATGCGAATGACGTAGTCGCTCCCGTCCCTGTCCATGGAAACGGTAATCCGTTTTCCGGAGCCGCCATGCTTTGCGGCGTTGTCCAGGACATTGCAGAAAACCTGTTTCATTCTTTCCGGGTCTCCTGAAATGGGGGTTTCAAACAGTTGTCCGCCATCATCGTATTCCAGGGTAATGCCGTCCTGCCGGAACAGTTCCCGGTACGTATAAACAGTGTCCTCCAGCTCCGCCTGCAGGTCCATCGGTTCGACTCTCAGTGTGAATCGGCCATCCTGCATTTTGGAGAACTCCAGCAGCTCCTCCACCATGTTGGTCAGCCGGCGCGATTCCTTGAGAATGATGCCCACGCCCCGGCGCAGCTGGGTGCGGTCGCTGTTCTCATCCGCCAGCAGCGTTTCTCCCCAGCCGTTGATCGCAGTCAGCGGTGTGCGCAGTTCGTGGGACACGGAAGAGATGAACTCCGTTTGCAGTTTTTCGCTCTGGCTGATTTTCAGGGACATGTCGTTGATATTGTCCACCAGCTCCCCCATTTCATCGGAGTAGCGGTTGGGGATCTGGATGCCGTAGCTGCCGCCGGAAATCCGTTTTGCGGCTTCGGTAACTTCCGCCACCGGCTCAACGACATTGTTGATGAACAGCAGGTTGGTAATCAGTACCAGCAGGATGATTCCCAGGATCACCGCTCCGACGGTCAGGGATGTGAAAAGCACCTGCCGGTCGAGAAGGCGGGTGGATGTGACGTAGCGCATCAGCCCCACTACGGTCCCGTTGAACACCAGCGGGCTGCTCACCGCCATAATCCGCTCCCCCGTCACCGGGTCAGGTCCGTTGAAGTTGGCCACCCGTCCTGTTTCCAGGGCGCGGGAAATATCCAGAGTCCCCGGAGATGTTCCTGCGGTAAGTCCGCGGGTCGAGGTCTCAATCCTGCCGGATACGTTCAGGAACTGCAGCTCGATAACGTCGCTCTCATCGAAACTGGCTACATACAGCGACGCCGTCCGGTAGTATTCGCTGTAGCTGTTCATCGTATAGGTATTGAAATAGTCCGCGCCGGCTTTGGCTTTCGCCTCCAGAGAGGATCGGGCGCCTCCGTAATAGGTGTTGTCCACTACGCCGGCTGCCAGAAAAGCGATAAGCACCATGACGACGATCACGGGTCCCATGCTGCTCAGGAGCCAGCGCTTCCGCAGGCCCCGGACGACAGGTTTTCTTTTTGCCATGGTGCTTCCTCCTCTCTTCTGATTTCTCTGTTTCAGGGGGCCGTCAGAAGCCCCACTTGTATCCGTAGCCCCAGACGGTGGTGATAAAGGTGGGATTTGTCGGATTGTCTTCGATCTTCAGCCGCAGGCGCCGGATGTTCACATCCACGATTTTCAGTTCTCCGAAGTAATCCCTTCCCCAGACCATGTCCAGAATCTCCTCTCTGGAAAGGGCTTTGCCGGGATTCTCCATGAACATCTTGATGATGGCATACTCCACCTGGGTCAGTTTGATCCTCTCGCCGTTTTTCTCCAGTGTCCGGTTGCGGGTGTTCAGCAGGAACGGTTCCTGCCGTATTTCCCCGTCTCCCGCCTCACCGGCTCCGCTCCTGCGCATGAGGGCGTCCACACGGGCGGTCAGTTCCGCCGGTGAGAAGGGCTTCGTCACATAGTCATCCGCCCCGGTCATCAGTCCTGTGACTTTGTCCATCTCCTGTGCCCGGGCGGTCAGCATGATGATGCCGATGTTTGCGTTTCCTGCCCGGATACGGCGGCATACCTCAAATCCGTCGATGCCGGGCAGCATCACATCCAGAAGGGCCACCCGGGTATCACGATGCTGCTCCAGTTTTTCCAGCGCTTCCTCCCCCGTTTCAGCTTCGATCACTTCGTAGCCTGCCCGGCGGAGATTGATGACGATAAAGCTGCGGATGCTGGACTCATCCTCCAGTACCAGTACCTTTTTCATTTGCGCTCTCCTTCCTTTTCTTTGTTGGCTGTATCATCCGGTGGTCCATTGGTTCACGATCAGTTTGAAATTCTGCCTCAGAACGGATTCGGTCAGGCCGAGTTCCTCCGCTCCAGGGAACAGCTCTCCGGCATAGACGGTACCGGTCTGCCGTTTCAGAACGATGCGGTTTCCGCGCATCGCCCGGTTCTCACGGTTCTCTCCGGTAAGAATATAGATGGCAGCTGCCTCCGTATCGTCTACAGTCAGGGCGGTCTGGACTTCGTAACCACCTCTCTCGGTCGTGGTAACGGTCATGCTGTTCCACCATTCTTCCGGCAGGACGAAATACCAGCTTCCGGACGGGTCGTGATAGGTGGTCATCACCCGTTCGGACCGTCCCCATTCGTTGAAACGGCGCCACTCCACGATCCCTGTCGGCTGGCCGGATCCGTCCGTTTCGGGATCCGGCACCTCTATGGAGCCGTCACCGTCTATGTCCTGCGGACGAAGCTGCAGGTAGGCACGCGCAGATCCGGAACGCCCCGTCCGGGGGTCCATCGTGACGTTTACCAGTCCGCTTCCTTCCCGGTAGGTCAGGATATCTGTGGTAACATCGCCCTCATCACTGACGCCGGTGATGAACACCGCCCGCATGTCCTCTTTCAGAGTGCCGGATGTCACACTGCCCCGGCTCAGTTCAGCCATGGTTCCGGAGAGGCGGGCCGTATAGGAGACCGACATGGCGTCCTCCTGCCAGCTGTGGAACTCCGCCAGGCTGTTGCCCTCGTCATCAGCACGGAGAATCAGAAGGCTGGGAACTCCGTCTCCGTTGAGTTCCTCCAGGCTGAAACGGACGTAGCCGCTTTGCATCAGCGCAGCCGGTTCCCGGCTGATTTCGTAGACAGCCACGGTCTGAACGTCAGCTGCGATCCTCCATCCTACCACAAGTTCCAGCTTTCCATCTCCGGTCAGATCCCGGTAATTGACGCTGTCGATGGCGGTCCCGCTGCTCTCTATCGTGCAGAGAGGATCAAAGTTGCCCTCATCAGCCCGGAAAACGAAAATCTTAAGGGGCTTCTCGTCATTGCTTCGGCGGAAGAAAGCGATCGCTTCCTCGTCGCCGTCTCCGTCCAGGTCCACCATCTGTACGGACTGGATGTTTCTGCCGCCTGCCGGTGATGCATATTCGTATCCCTCATCAATCAGAACATGTATCTGATCGGACAGGTCTGTGTATTCGATGGGCAGCTGCGGAAGAGTGAAAAGGCTTTCTGCGCTGGCAAAGAAGGAACATCCGCTGAGGAGCCATACCACCGTCAGTGCTCCGAACAGAAGCCAGAGCTTTTTCCAACTATTCTGCACAGCTATTCCTCCCCTCCGGCATCCGATGCCCATACTTAGTCATTTATATTATACCACATCTTCTCCAAAAAGGTAGTATAAGTTTTTTTCCCGCTTTTCACGGCAGAATCTGACCGTTCTCTCTCCGGAAGCCCTCCTTACGGCACGAGAGCCTCCTCTGCCCATGAAGGCGGAGGAGGCTCTCGTGAAAAGCATGGTTTCATACGAAGGCCGTTTTGTCAGTTCTTCTGTTTCCAGTGCTTCAGCTGCGGAAGGATCTGCTCCATGTGGCATCTGACCTGCTCAGCCGGCCACGCCTCGCTTGCAAGATGCGTCACGCAGAAATCAATCAGCTGTTCTTTGGTGGCATATGTGAAAGAGCCGCCCTGATAGCACCACTTGCAGTAGTCTTCATTGAATGTTCCGTCCGGTTCCCTGCTGATCGTCTGGTCATCCAGCGGCATGCCGCAGCACTGGCAGATCAGCTGTCTCGGGGACCCCAGAAGGGTATTGATGGACACGTCGAAGAAAGCCGAAAGCCGTTTCAGCACTTCAGGATTGGGAATCGTTTCCCCTGTTTCCCAGCGGGAAACCGCCTGTCTGGTCACAAACACCTGCTCCGCCAGCCGGTCCTGCGAAATCCCCCGTTTGTTTCGCAGATCCCTGATCACGTCTTTTGTTGCCATTGGGGATCACCTCCTTGGCATCAGTATAGTCCGGATA
>JAEEGL015590977.1_pt1 | contig 35844 bp, 21 predicted proteins | sample 9134231 | NCBI WGS metagenome assembly JAEEGL01 (sample SAMN16246548, study PRJNA631951) | gut metagenome | biome: gut microbiome; feature: rumen; material: fiber-attached | host: Bos | place: Iran: Karaj | collected 2018-10
CGACAGAGCCGATACGTTGCCGTATCTGCTCTGTCGCCTGGTCTATCAGCAGCTCCCGGTTTCCCTGGTTGCCGCCAATAAGAAGAGTCACCTTGTTCATGGTTACTATAGTTTACCCGCAGTGGATAAATCTCTCCACCAAGGCCAGCGTCTTCTCGCTGTCCTTGCCGATGTCGGCGCGGAGGGTGCGGTCGTCGAAAGAGCGCAGTCCCTTGAGGATACCATCGATAAGCTGCGGGGCGAAGATACCGTCCTGTTCATACACAGCGCGGTCTTTCTCCAGCAGGTCGGCACTGGCGGCGCAGCTGTCGGGCAGCACATCGAGTTTGGCCAACACATCCTCATGCTCGAAGATATTCACGCTGACATAGCGGTCCTTGGCATACTGCACGGCATCCTGCATCTCGAAGCCGTGACGGGCAGCCACAGTCATACCGGCCAACAGCAGATAGATATTGGCGCTGCCGTCGGGAGTGCGCAGTTCGATGGTCTGCTTGCGCGTGAAGTCAACCTTGTCGTTCTTCTCCAAAGGATTGGCTGCAGCCATCATATTACCGGCCGACTTGCTCCATCCCAACGGCACACGCACCATGGCGCTGCGGTTGCGGTCACCCCAGCAGATATTCGTGGGAGCCTCCTGGTGAGGCACCAAACGGAAGTAACTCGTAGGATTGGTGTTGCCGAAGGCGGTAAGGGAGCCGGCGAGGCTCAGGATGCCAGCCATAGTCTTCATAGCCACGTCGCTCAGACCATTCTCGCCGACATACATATTCTTGCCGTCTTTCGATACACGGGTGTGTACGTGCATACCGCTGCCGGCCTTGCCGACAGTAATTTTCGGAGCGAAGGTGATGGTGATGCCGTATTTGTAGCCCAACTCGCGCATCATCCACTTGGCGATGACCAATTGGTCGGCAGCCTGCTCAAGATGAGTGGGCAGAAACTCTATCTCGTTCTGCTCGTACATCAGGTCACCCAAGGTGAAATTACCCACCTCCGAGTGGCCGTATTTGATTTCGCCACCGGCGGAGGCAATCATGCGCATGGCTTCGGTGCGAAACTCTTCGAACTTGCAATAGGGCATGGAGACGTGGTAGCCGTGCTGGTCTTCGGGCATATATTCGTCCTGCTTGGGGGCGATGGCGTAGTATTCCAACTCACCCATCACCTCGAATTCCATGCCGCCCGTGGCCTCACGGAAAGCGCGGTCGGCTTTCTGCAGCGTGTACTCAGGAGCCATGGCGAAGGGTTCGCCGTCCTTGGTAAAGAACGAGCAGAGCAGGTCGAGCGTCGGCACCTCGGTGAAGGGGTCGAGGAAAGCAGTGCGGAAACGCGGAATGACATAGAGATCCGAATTGCCGGCCTCCAGATAGGGAAACAGCGAGCTGCCATCCACGCGCTCGCCGGAGGTAAGTACCTCGTCGACGTGCTCCAAGCTCTGGATGACGAAGTTCAGCGTATGCAGCTTTCCGTCGTCCGCCATGTAGCGGAAGTTGATCATCTCGATTTGGAATTCCTCGATGATCTTGAGGATATCAGCCTTGGTGAACTCCTGCATGGGTTTCTGCAGAAAAGCCACTAAGGGGTTGGGGTTGAACCTGAGTTGTTCTTGTGTCATGATATATATGTTGTTTTAATAAGTTGGTTCGGAGATAACGAAAAGTAATTGTTTTTATTGTATTCATTATAAAAGAAAAAAAACGGGCTCCCTTCCGGGAACCCGTTTTGCAAGTTTAGTGTTATTCGATGCGGTTAGCGAACCACCACCACGCGTTTGGCGGGGGCGTTGCCGGCCTTCACCATGTAGACACCAGCGCTGGGCACGGTGAACTCGATGGTTTCGGCGGCCTTAGCCTCGTTGTACACAACGCGGCCGGTCACATCGTAGATATTGACATTCATGTTCTCGACACCCTTCACGACGATACGGCTGTCGATGCTGTAGGCCTTGAAGTCACCGGCTTCGACATCGTCGATACCGGTCTCACGCTGGAAGACAGCGGTGATGATGGCGCCATCAACCTCAGGAATAACTGCATCGGTGTAGGTAGTCGTGATATCCTCGGTCACGGTCTGGGTTTCGCCATCAATCGTAAGCTGCCAAGCGACCAGTTGATAGCCGGCATACGGAGTAGCGGTCACGGTGAGGGTCTCACCCACATGGTAGGTCTGGACACCGCTGGGAGTGATGGTACCCATGGAGGCATCGTTCACAGTGAAGGTAATGGTCACAATCTCGCCTTGAGGCACGCTGACGGGATGGATGGTCATCGGGTAGTTGTAGATGTAACTCCAGCCCCAGCCTTCGTAGTAGATGCTGTCGACCACAACGCCGGCGGCGCTGTTGGCCCACTTCTCGAAGTCACCATTGCTGAGGGTCTGAGCCATACCGGCATCAGAGATACCGTTGTTCTTGCTCTCCCAGTAGCCGGCATTGGCACCCGTCAGGGTCTCGCCATTCTCGCAAACGAAGGTGAAGTCGCTGAGGTAGCCATTTTCAATGGTGTAGCTGAAGCGCGGGTCGGCTTCGGCGATATCCTCAATCATATCCTGAACGGTAGCGGTACCGTTGAAGCGGTAACCCCAAGCGAGAGCGGTGTCGGGCCAGTTGATAGCGAGGACAGCCTGGTTGGAGCCTTCGCCCACCCAGTAGAGGATGTCGCTGGCGGCGATGGTAGCCTCAGGAACATCGACGGCGAAGATGGCGGTGAAGGTGCTACCATTCATCACAAAGCTCACAGTGTCGGTGTAGGCCGGGAAGTCGGCAGCGACGGTGGTGTCGACACTGAGCATCGGGATTTCGATATGCCAGCCACTGAGGCGGTAACCTTCGTAGGCGGTAGCGCTGAGGGAAATAGTTTCACCCTCTTCATAGGTGTAGGTGCCGGGAGCGGGAGTGGTGGTACCCATAGTGGCATCGTTCACAGCAAAGGTGATGGTCACTTCGCCAGAAACCTCGCCGCAAGGAGTAGCGGTGGCGAAGAAGGTGGCGCCGTCAATCAGGTTGGAAGCACTGTCAACAGCGTAGAGGCTATCGCCGTTGTAGTCGGCAATCGTAAAGGCAATCTCATCATCGTATTGGCCAGAGAACCACTGGAGCTCCACGGGTGCGGAGGCGCAGACGGTGATGGAAGCAGTGTCGTAGATACGGGTGCTGGACTGACTTTGACTTGCCATGGTGTAGTTGGCGACAATGAAACCATTCTGTTTCATTTCAAGGATGGCGTCATTCCAACCGTCACCCCAAGCGTCTTCAGCGTAGACATTGATTTCGCAAGTCGTACCGGCGCAGCCAGTAACAACATCGATGGTAGCAATATCGGAGGCATCCTCGGCCGAGCAGTTGGCGGCCACACCGAAGGTGTAACCGGTCAAAGCGGTCAGGCCAGTAACCTCGTAGCTGGTGCCAGCCACGTTGGTAGCGATAACCGCACCGTTGGAGCCATAGACGCTATAGGTAGCACCAGTGTTGTTGTTGTCGCTCCAGGAGAGGAAGACGCTGGTAGCGGTGACGCTGTCGACGGCCAAATCAGCAACGGGGAAGCAGAAGCTGCCGCTCATTGGAGCGAAGACCACGCTGTCGATGTAGAGAGAGAGCTGGTCGTTGGCGGTGTACTTGAAGGCCACATACTTGGTACCGGCGGGCAGATACTCGATGTATTGCTCGTAGGTGAGGTTTACAATGTTGGTCTGCTCAGTGCCCCAGGTGAAGTCTTCGACATCATCGGTGGTGGTGGAGTAACCCAACTGGAAACTCTCAGGATAAGTAGCGCTGCCCGCCTTGTACATGAAGCTCACGATAACACCGTTGTCGGCGCCGCTGAGCTCGGGCGAGATGAGGTACTGGGGAGGATTGGTGTTGTAACCGAACTTGAAGGCACGGGTGCCACTGTAGGCGCCGGTGGTGACAAGGCCAGTGCTGGAAGCAATGTCCTCAACGGTCCAGCAACCAAGGGCAGCGCTGGTTTCCTCGAAGTCCTCGGTGTAAGGCAGCTCGACGGCGACGCAGGCGGTGTTGAAGACAACAACCATAGTGTCGCTATTGCTGCTGCTGCAGTTGGCGACGACGCCATAGGCGTACTGCGTCATGGCAGTGAGGCCGGTGAGGTCATAGGTGGTGTCGGTAACGGTGGCCACGAACGAAGAGTCGGCCATGTCGATGATGGTGTAGTTGCCAGCAGCGGTGCCGTTCCAAATGAGGGTAGCGCCGTCGGTAGTGACATCATCCACATCGAGGCCAGTCACAGGCAGACAGAGATCGCCATCCAGTTCGTCAATGGAGATATTGTCGATATGGAGGTTATTGTCACCACCAGAGACAGTGGACTGAGCATAGAAGGCAATGCGGACGGTATCACCAGCATATTCGCTGAGGTCGACATACTGACGGAGGTACGAAGTGCTAGCAATCGAAGCCAAGCTGATATTGGCAACCGAATCCCAAGTCTGACCATTGTCGGTGGAGGCAAGAATCATAAAGAGCTGAGTGGCATTGTTTTCGAAACCGGTAGCTACACCAGTGCCACTAAAGGCGGTGAAAGCAGCGTCGAACGACAGCAGAGGCGAAGAAGCGGTGCTGAAATCGATAGTAGGGGTAATCATCCATTTCTTGCAGCTGGTACCGTAGATATTCACACGGTAGTGGCCAGCTTCGAGGCCATTGCTGACGGCGTTCGAATAAACCCACTGGCTGTTGGCAGCGAGGGTCAGAGCAGTACCTGCCATTGCCTCAGCGGCAGTGGTACCGGAGGCACCACGCCAGCAAGGATCGGTAGCGAGAGAAGCAGAGAAGTCCTCGATAAAGGGCAGCTCCTCGGCACCGCAGTTGGTACGGAAAGTAAAGGAAACAGGATCGCTCTCATTATCACTGCTACAGTTGGCAACGATGATGGCAGTATACTGCGTGTTGGGCAGAAGGGTATAGAACTCAGCAACGGTGTCATAATAGGTATAGTCGGTTGTATCCGTTCCATCAGTAAAGGAAAGCGTATAAGAGTCAGCACTAGCATTCCAAGTCAGTGTGGCAGAATTAGAAGTGAGGTCGCTCACAGTCATACCAGAGACAGGATAGCAGATGTCGCCGGTGCTCTCGTCAATAGAAACGTTGTCGACGTGGAGATTGTTGTCACCACCAGAGACAGTGGACTGAGCATAGAAGGCAATGCGGACGGTATCACCAGCATATTCGCTGAGGTCGACATACTGACGGATGTACGAAGTGCTGGCAATCGAAGCCAAGCTGATACTGGCAACCGAATCCCAAGTCTGGCCATTGTCGGTGGAGGCAAGAATCATAAAGAGCTGAGTGGCATTATTTTCGAAACCGGTAGCTACACCAGTGCCACTATAGGCGGTGAAAGCAGCGTCGAACGACAGCAGAGGCGAAGAAGCGGTGCTGAAATCGATAGTAGGGGTAATCATCCATTTCTTGCAGCTGGCACCGTAGATATTCACACGGTAGTGGCCAGCTTCGAGGCCATTGCTAGTGGAGCTTTCATAGGTCCACTGGTTGGTAGTGAACGTCAGTGCAGTACCTGCCATTGCCTCAGCGGCAGTGGTACCGGAGGCACCACGCCAGCAAGGATCGGTAGCGAGAGAAGCAGAGAAGTCTTCGATGAAGGGCAGTTCCTCAACTTCGCAAGAGGTACGAGTGCTAACTACAGTGTAGCCATTAGCAATATCACCAGCACCACAATCGGTCTGTACACCGAAAGTGTAAACTGTATTAGCATCAAGCTCATCAATAATGGCTGTGTTGTCAACAATAGTCACATTGACGACAGTAGTATCACTCATGTCATAGATAGTGTAGGTGGCACCGCTGTTGATGGTGTCATCCCAAGAGAGGGTAATGCTGCTGCTAGTAATATCAGAGGCAGTGAGGTTCTGAACCTTGAAACAGGTCGGAGCAGTACCATAGACGAAAGTGGTCTTGGGCATGAAAGCACGGGCAGAACCAGTGATGTTGGCAACACTGGTACCATTGTTACCCTGCCAGCTGGCACCAGTAACATTTTTACCATAGAAATAGGCACTCTTGTAGGTACCCTCCAAGGTGTTGTAGATTTCAATCAGAAGGTTGCCACCTTGGTAGGCGTAAGGAATGTCAAACTCAATCTCCATGGTCGCCTGAGTGGCATCCAGAGAGCCTGTGTAGACCGTAGTAGCCCCAGTCATGTCCTCGAAGGCAGATAGGGTGGTACCGGTCACTTCCTTAACATTGACCACAAACTGGGCTACGCCCCACGAACTGGTAGCAGGAGTGCCCAAGTAATAGGTTAAGCCCAGAATGTTTTCTCCCGTCATGCTCGTAAGCATATCAGCGGGATAGACGGTCTGGCAGCGAACGAAGTCATCGACATAGAGACCATAGACAGGCACGTAACTATTGGTTGCCGTGCTGTCGGCCACAGTCAAATACATCGTTTGCGCTTGCGATGCGAAGGGCAGCAGCATGGCTACCGTAAGCATCAAATTGCGTAAAAACTTTTGCATAATGTTTTTGTTGTTAGTTAATAATATGAATTAATATAAATTATATTCTATTTAACGATGAGTTTGCGGACCACAGTGTTCTTGTCACTGACGATGCGCACGAAATAGGCGCCCTTGGCTTTGTCGCTCACGTCGATGGTCAGTTTGCCGCTGTTCACCGTCCACTTGCCACTCTCGCGACCATTGAGGTCGAGGAGGGTCACCTGACTGCCGGCGGTGAGACCCGTGAGGGTCACCGAGGTGCTGGCAGGGTTGGGATAGAGCGCCACATGGCTGCCCTCGACATCGTCGATGGCGTCCCTATAGCGGAACGTAGCCGTGATGTTACGGTTACCAGTCAGCGTGAAGACATAGGGGTTCTCGTTGTACACATTCTCGCCCTCGACCCATTCCACAAACTCGAAACCATCGAAAGGACGAGCCGTGAGGGTCACCTCGGTGCCTTCTTCAAAGGTACCGGCTCCGGTCACCACACCCATGTTCTCGTCATAGGACACCTCGACGGTGTAGTAGTTGATATTGAGGGCGAAGGTGGCGGTGAGGGTGATGTCGGCGGTGGGAACGAAGGTATAGATGGGCTCGGTGCTCACCTCGGTCGTACCATCCATCCAGGCAACGAAGCGATAGCCGTCGTTGGCGGTAGCCGTAGCGGTGAAGCTCTCGCCGGCAGCAACGACGGTGAGACCCTCGGGGCTGACGCTACCCATCGTGGCATCGGCGTTCACCAGAGTCACCTCGTTGACGACGGCAGAGGTAACCACCACACTGTCGATAAAGGCATTGTATCTATTGTCGCCATAGTAGCGGATGGCTATCCTCTCAGTGGTAGCAGGGAGGTAGGCCTCATAGATGGCGGCATCGTTGGCACCATAGGTATAATGTTCGGCGGGATTCCACACGGTCTGGTTGCCGATGGTGTAGCCGAAGTAGAGCAGGTCGGTAGTGGTCTCCGTGCGATAACGGATGCGCACCTTCATGGCATCGAGGCCGGTGCCGTCGAGGACGGGCGAATAGGCGTGCTGGTTGTATTCGCTGTTGGAGGCCAGGTTGAGGGAAGAGAAGTGCATGCTGTAGTGACCGAGACTGTCGGCAACAAAGCTGACGCTGTTCTGCATGTTGTCGCTGGTGAGCGTCCAGCAGCTGCGGGTGCTGCTCGTCTCGCTGAAGTCGGCCTCGAAGGGCAGCGTCTGTGCACCACTGCAGAGGGTGGCGAAGCTGACGGGTACGGGGTCACCGCTGTCGCCGGCGGCGCAGTTGGCCACCACCGAAAGGGTGTAGTAGGTGGCGGGGGTGAGGCCGGTCACCGTATAGGAGTTACCGCTGATGCCCGAAGCAAGGACGGTGCTGCCGTTCATGATGGTGAAGGTAGCCACACCGACGTGGTTCCATTGGAGGGTGACAGAGCCGTCGGTGATATTGCTGCAGGTCACATCAGTGACAGCCATGCAGGGCAGGGCCTCGGTGATATGCACCGTGTAGTCCTCATACACCGCATAGTTGGGCGAGCCACAGGGGTTGTGGGGACCGCTGCCATAGTTATAATAGTCATCGAAGTAGCCATCGGAACCGGCGATGCGCATGCGGTAGCTTCCGGTGTCGTGCGAGGGATCGATGATGAAGGAGGCGGTGAGAGTGGTGGGCGATTCATTGCCACTCTGGCCGGTATAGACAATCTCGTCGTCCTCGAATATCATATTTTTGTTCCAGTCAATCCAGATAAGGGTGACGTAGGTGTAGCCAGTTTGGTAGGTGATGGCCACGTCGGCGGGCATACCCGAGGGGAAGGAGCCGACGAGGTTGCTGTGGTCGTCATAGAAGGGAGCCGACTGGTTATGGACATTGTTGTTGACCACCTCGTCCACACCGAAGGTGACATTGGTGATGCCGGAACCGTCGCGAGAAACCGGCGCAGGAACGCAATAGCCAATATGGACGGAGAGGAGGTCGCTCCATGCGGAGGTGTCGCCGGCAGCGCAGATGCCGCGCACACGGAAATGATAGTCGTTTCCGAACGTGAGGCCCGAGATGGTGGCCACGGTGTCGGTCACCGTCGCGCTGCCCGCCACGGTGCTGCCCAGAAGGGCTTCCACCTGATAGGCGGTAGCATCTGTGCCGTTCCAAGCGACGGTGGCACTGTTCGTGGTCAGGTTGACCAGATTCAAGCCCGTGATATCGGGGCACGAAGGAATAAGCTCGACATTGAGGTTGTCGACCACCCAGCAGAGCCAAGCTCCGGTGCCCACATGGCGGAAAGCCATAATGGCGTTAGCGGGAGCGGCATCGAAATTGACAATCGCCTGGGTGTAGGTGGTGGTGCGATCCAATGTAGCCAGCGGCACGAAGGTAGTGGCATCGCTGGAGTCGGTCAAATAACCCACCTGCATATTGCCGTTTTCCGAAGACTCTGACTCAGAGCGGTGCATGAAGCGCATACGCAGCTGGTTGGTGGGAGTGCTGAAAGAGGGCAGAGCCAAGGTGTTGCCCGTCGACTGGCTGTAGTCGAAATAGAGCGCTCTCTGACCCTCATAAACCCAATAGCCGTAAACATAGCAGAGGTTGACGTTGCCAGTTGCATGAGTAAGATGCTCCCAGCAAACCGGGTGTTCGCCGGAGATTTGTCCCTCGAAGTTGTCAAAGTAGGGCACGCTCTGTACACCGCAGTCGGTACGGACATCGATCGATTGCCAGCGCGAAGATTCCGTAGCCGAGCAGTTAGCCTCCAGCGAGAAGGAATAGAGAGTGTTGGGGGTAAGGCCCGTAAGGGTGTAGCTGGTACCGGTGATGCCAGAAGCATACACCGTTGAGTCGTAAAAGTCAAGAATGCTATAGGTAACACTGGTATTCATGACGTCGACCCAAGAGAAAGTGACAGAAGTCGGCGTGGTTGCCGTCACTTGGAAGTTCGTGGGACGAGCACAAGGAGGCTGATTCTCGATTACCACGCTATCGACAAACCAAAAATAGTTGTCGTACACCGGATTGTGACAGAACGCCACGCGGGCGCCTTCGGGAACATTGTTAAACTCCACAATCTGCTCATAGTAGCTCATATCGTATTCCCAATATGCATATGAGAAAGTGGCAAGAGGCACGAAGGTGGTGGGGTCGTTGACATTGGTGATATAGCCCACCTGCAGGTTGCCGCAAGCAGTATATTGGCCTTCGGGGCGGGTCATGAATCGCACCTGCTTGCCGTTAAGCGATTCGCTGAAGCGAGGCATCACGGCGAAGTTATGCAGCTCACCGCGCAAGTCGAGGAACTGGTCGCCATTATAGGCTTGAGACGTATTCTCATGCACGAAGGAGCCGCCACCCATCACATCCCAGCACAGGGGGTTGTCGTTGGCGGGCATTTCATCGAAATTGGTGCTGTAAGGTAACGGCAGAAGGCTGCATACGGTCGAGGCGCTGATTGTTCTCCACATCGACGACTCGGTGGCCGAGCAGTTGGCCTCGACGATGAAGGTGTAGTCGCTGTTGGGGGTGAGGCCGGTAACGGTGTAGCTGGTGTCGGTGATGCCGGAAGCAATGAGGGTGCTGTCGGCGTTATAGACACTATAGGTGGCACCGGAAACGGGCGAAGCGCTCCAGGAGAGCGTAATCGCCGTATCGAGAATATCGCCGGTAGTCAGATTCATCACCGTCGGGCAGGAGACCTGTGTGCCACCGGTGAAAGAGAAGGTAACCTTCGGCAAGAAACTGTACGGACTACCGGCACTGGAAACATTTGACGTTTCCCATGCACAAGTATGCGAAGTATTGATGCCATAGAAATAGGCGCTCTTCCATGAACCCGTGTTGGTAACGCTGAATTCAATCAGAAGGTTACCGCCCTGATAGGTATAGGGGGTCGTGAAATTGACCGTCATCGTGGATTGCGTACCATCGAGCACGCCAGTGAAGACCGTCGTTCCCAAAGTGGAAAGGTTGGCGAAACCATTCAACGTGGTTCCAGGAACCTCCATCATCTTCACACTGAAAGTAGCGCCCCAAGCGCTGCTTGCCGGCTGCGAGAGGTAGAAGGTCATCGAGGTGATGCTTCCGCCTTCCATATCGTAGTCCTCCACCGCAGCGTCAATCATAGCTGCCGAATAAATCATCTGTCCTTTCTGGGGCTCATCCACATAGAGACCGTAGACAGGGAAACGGTCATGGGTGGCCGTACCATCGGCCACCGTCAACGAATGGGTCTGCGAAGATGCAAAAAATGGCATCAATGTCGCCATTGCCAAAACCAAAACACGTAGACTCTTTTTCATGTTATTATATTTTTTTATTATTTATCCAACTGATATTCTTTGCTATACTTTGGTACCCTATAATGGGTTCAACTTGCAAATATACAAAAAAAATTTAATTCGCAATCTTTTTAACCTCATTCATAAAAAAATTAACATTTCCACCCTCAACGTCACCACCCTGTCTTGCGCTGAAAAAAGTTGACTTTTTGTGTCAACTTTTTTCAGCGCAAGACACAATATTTCCCTCCGAGCAACGTTAAATTTCATTATCGAAAAAATTATAAAAACCGCATAATTATGTTCAAGAAAGAGACTTACATCGCCCGCCGCGAGCAACTCCGCAAGGATGTGGGCCACGGTATCATCATCCTTCCGGGAAACCATGAGGCTCCCTGCAACTACAAGGACAACACCTACTGGTTCCGTCAGGACAGCACCTTCCTCTATTTCTTCGGCCTCCAGCGCGAAGACCTGGTGGGTGTCATCGACTGCGACAACGGCAAGGACTACCTCTTCGCCAACGACTACGACATCGACGACATCATCTGGACGGGCCCGCTGCCCAGCGTCAAAGAGTTGGCCGCCAGCGTGGGTGTGACCAACAGCGGCAATATGAACGCCCTGCGTAAGAAGCTCTCTGCGGTGAAGGACTTCCACTACATCGCCCCCTATCGTGCCGACATCCGCGCCGACCTCGCCGAATGGCTTGGATTGAACTACAATGCGGTGAACCGTTTCGCATCGATGGAGCTCACGCTGGCTTGCGTGAAGCAGCGCAGCATCAAGAGCGCCGAAGAGATTCGCGAAATCGAGAAGGCCATCTCCACCGCCTACAACATGCACGTGGGCGCCATGAAGCTGGCGATGCCCGGCCGCTATGAGTACGAACTGGCGGGATTCATGGAAGGCGAAGCCTGGAAGGGCAACGGTCCCGTGAGCTTCCCCGTCATCATGACCGTTCACGGCGAGACGCTCCACAATCACGGCCACAACAACAAGCTCACCAAAGGCCGCATGCTGGTGATGGACGCCGGTGCCGAGACGGCCATGAACTACTGCTCCGACATCACCCGCTCGGTACCCGTGGGAGGCAAGTTCGACGCCCGTCAGAAGGCCATCTACGAGATTGTCCTCAGCGCCAATATGGAGGCCATCCGCGTCACCAAACCCGGCATCACCTACAAAGAGGTGCACCAGGCTGCAAGCCGCAAACTGGCAGAGGGTTACAAAGGACTCGGAATCCTCAAGGGCAAGGTGGACGACATCGTGGAAGCCGGCGCCCACAGTCTGATGATGCCTCACGGCTTAGGCCACATGATGGGTCTCGACGTGCACGATATGGAGAACTACGGCCAGATCAACGTGGGTTACGACAAAGAGACGCGTCCCAGCGAGCAGTTCGGCCTGGGAAGCCTGCGTTGCGGCCGTCGTCTGCAGCCCGGCTTCGTCATCACCGACGAGCCCGGATGCTACTTCATCCCCGCCCTCATCGACAAATGGAAAGCCGAAGGCAAATGCAAGGAATTCATCAACTACCGCGAGCTGGAGAAATGGAAAGACTTCGGTGGCATCCGCATCGAGGACGACATCTTGGTCACCAAGACCGGCTGCCGCGTCCTCGGCAAACCCATCCCCAAAACCGTCAAGGAAATTGAGGAAACGATGGGGAAATAGATCATGATCAAGTAGTTAAGTAGACAGTAGTTAAGTAGTTAAGACAATACAATTTGTATACAACTTGTTTTTTTATAACTGAAAACAACACTTTGTATACGACAAACATAATATTCAACAAACATAAAATATTATGACTGTACGTTTTGAGGATGTCATTGCTTGGCAAAAAGCACGCGTGTTTATTAAACAGGTGTACAGCGTTACCAAGAGATTTCCGATGGAAGAAAAATTTGGGTTAACCTCCCAGTTTCAACGTGCAGCAGTGTCTATAGCCGCCAACATAGCAGAAGGGTATAAACGGATAGGAAAAGACGACAAACTACGGTTCTACAACTACTCACAAGGAAGCTTGGAAGAGTGTCGATGCTACATTTACTTGTCTATGGACTTCAATTACATCTCACAGGACGAAGCAAATACGATGATTAATGAAATCGAAGAGACAAGCAAAATACTGAACAGATATATTATTGCAATAAAAAACAAACAAAATTGGGATGATTAAGCAGCAACAGATGCATTTGTCTTAACTACTTAACTCCTTTACTACTTAACTACTAAAAAATGAAGGTAGAAATCGTATTAACCAATACTGGCGAGAGGAAATGGATTGAGCAGGGGACGCAGGTCGCTGAACTAGCGGCTGAATATACCAAACAGAAGACCGAGAGCGACGGGAAGGCTCCGTGGCCCATCCTCGGCGCGCTGGTGAACAACAAGGTGGAGCAGCTGCAATACCGCATCTACAATCCCAAGACCATCCATCTTTTGGATATAACGAGCCGTCAGGGATTCCGGATGTACCGCAACGCGCTGACGATGATGCTCTACACTGCGGTTCACGACTGCTATCCCAAAGCCACCTTGAGCATCGACCACTCGATGCAGAACGGCTTCTACTGCCGCATTACGTCGGCGGTGGACGACTTCGTGCTGCCCGACCCCATGGAGGTGTGCAGCACCGTGCGCGATCGCATGATAGCGCTGCAGGAACAGGACATCCCCTTTGTGGCCAAAACGATGTTGCTGAAAGATGCCATCGAGCTCATCCGTCCGCGCCACATGGAGAAGACGCTCTACATCATGGAACACCTGCGCCAGCTGTATATCGAGATGACCTTCCTCGGCGATACCGTACACAAAATCAACGGCAAACTGGCCCCCTCGACAGGCTGTCTCACCACGTGGGACTTCCGCACCTATGAGGACGGATTCCTGCTGCTGTGCGCCGACCCCGAACATCCCGACAAACTGTCGATGTTCAGCAACACGCCCAAGCTCTTCAACATCTTCCGTGAGCACCACGAATGGGTGGATCTGCTGCATACGCCTACAGTGGGCGACTACAACCGCATCGTGTACAACGGAGGCGGACAAGAGCTCATCCTGCTGGCGGAAGCGCTGCACGAGAAGAAATATGCCGAGATTGCCGACCAGGTGCGACAGAGCGCTGCCCGCATGGTACTGCTGGCGGGACCCTCGAGTAGCGGAAAGACCACCTCGTGCCGCCGTCTAAGCGTACAGCTCTCGGTGCTGGGATACGACGTCAAACAGTTGTCGCTCGACGACTACTTCATGTGCCGCGAGCGCACTCCCAAGCTGCCCAACGGTGAATACGACTTCGAGAGTATCGACGCCCTCGACATCCCGCTGCTCAACGAACACCTCAACGCCCTCTTCCACGGTGAGGAGGTGAAGATACCCACCTTCGACTTCCTTAAAGGCGAGCCCTTCTACAGCGGAAAGACGCTGAAGCTGGGTCCCAACAGTATCCTTGTGGTGGAAGGCATCCACGCCCTCAATCCCAAGCTGACGGCCGAAATAGACGATGGACTGAAATACAAGGTTTACGTCAGCGCGCTGACACAGCTGGCCATCGACAAACAGAACATCATTCACGGTACCGACAACCGACTGGTGCGCCGTATCGTGAGGGACAACAACTTCCGCGGATGGAACGCCTACGAGACGCTACGTCGCTGGCCCGAAGTGGTACGCGGAGAAAGAAAGCATATCTTCCCCTATCAGGAAAACGCCAACGTGATGTTCAACAGCGCGTTGCTCTACGAATTAGGCGTGCTGAAACGCTACGCGGAACCGCTCTTGAAACAGGTGCCGAAAGACTGCGAGGAATACTCCATCGCCCAACAACTGCTGGGATTCTCAGAGTTGCTGCTGCCGATAGAAGACAAGTTTATCCCCTACAACTCGATTATGAGAGAATTTCTGGGAGGAAGTGCGTTTGAATACTAGTCTAACTAGTTAAACTAGTTGAACTAGTCATACTAGTTGGGGATTATTTCCATCCAAGACAATGGGGGCCCGAAGATAGATGGGCTCCCTTTCTTTTAGCCCTGCAGCAATCTGACAGCGCAGTTCCTCTTCTAGGAGACCGTGGAGCTTGGGTCGCGGATTGCGACTGCGGAGGGCACGAGCCACCAGGGCGTCAACGCTCATTTGGAGGTAGATGGCGGTACCGTGAGCAAGAACAAAGTCCATATTACCCGAATGACAGGGGGTTCCGCCACCGCAGGAGATGACGACATTGTCGAAATCGGCGGTGGAATGCAACATCTGCGTCTCCAACTTGCGGAAAGCCGCCTCACCGAAGGTCTCGAAGAATCGTGGAACAGTATAGTGGTAGCGAGCCTCGAAGGCACGGTCGAGGTCGAGGAAGTCCATCCCCTTCTCTTCCGCCAGACGGCGGCCGAAGGTGGACTTACCACAATACATATATCCAACGAGGTAATACTTCATTTAGGTAAGAGGTTTGAGGTAGGAGGTAGGAGGTTATGACATTAATTCTTTGGCTGTTTGGAGGGCAGCGGGGGTGGGAGGGTCGCTGCTGAGCATCGTGGCCACCTCGGTAATGCGGTCATTGGAAGAGAGCTCGCGGATGCGCGAGATGGTGCGGTCACCATCATCCTCTTTATAGACTTTGAGGTGTTGTGCCGCTTTCGCAGCAATCTGCGGCAGATGGGAGATGGCGATGACCTGCATGCTGACGGCCATACGGTTCATGATGGTGCCTACAGCTACCGAGATATCGCCTGAAACACCGGTATCTATCTCATCAAAGATGATGGTGGGCAGCAGCGAATGACTGGTAAGCATGCTCTTGACGGCCAACATCAGACGCGACAACTCACCTCCGGAGGCCACCTTCGCAATATCGCGCATCTCGCCACCCCGATTGGCGTTGAAGAGGAACGCAACGGCATCGTGACCCGTGGGGCCATAAGTCGTGGTGGCGGTGATGTCGACAGCGAACCGGGCTTCTGGCATACCGAGTTCATGAAGGGTGGGCAAGATATTTTTAGACAGCAACTTGCCCGCTTTGATACGCGAAGCGGTAAGCGTATCAGCGGCAGCCTGCATGGCAGTATAGGCTTTGTCCACCTGCTCCATGAGCCGCTGGATGCGCTCGTCGAGGGTGGAGATGGACTGCAGTTTACGGTCGAGGTCGTCACGCAACGCAATAAGCTCAGCCACAGTGCTGACACCATGTTTCTTCTGTAGGCGGTAGAGAAGCGCCAGTCGCTCGTCGACCTGCTGTTGCCGCTCAGGGCTGTAGGTCACACCTTCGGCGGTGTGCTGCAACTCATTGCTGATGTCATCGAGGTCGATAAGTGAGGTGTTGATACGGTCATGGAGCGACTCCGCCGCGGGGTGATAGGTAGCGATATGAGAGAGGGCCGTTTTGGCCTGACGGAGACGCGACAGGACGGCTTGTCCTTCCTCGTCATCCAACAGCGCTGCCGCTGCAGAGAGTCCCTCACGGACAGCCTCCGCATGAGCCAACAGCTGCGACTCCTGCTCCAGAGATTCCTGCTCGCCGTCCTCCAGGCGGGCATCGTCGAGTTCGGAGAACTGGAACTGCAGGTAGTCGGCATCGCGGCGATTCTTCGCCTCTGTTGCCGTCAACTCCTCCAGTTGTTTTTTCAGGCCGGTATAAGTTCGGTAGGTATCTATATAGGCTGGCAGCACTGGCTTGTCGGCGAGGACATCGAGTAATTCAAGTCGGAAATGGCTGTCGGTGAGTGTGAGTGTCTGATGCTGTGAGTGAATATCGATAATGCGCGGTGCCAGTGCCTTGAGGAAAGGCAGCTGCACGGGGGTATCGTTGGCGAAAGCACGGCTCTTGGCGGAAGGCAATATCTCGCGACGGAGGATGAGGAGGTCGTCGTAGTCAACATCCGCTTCGTCGAAGAGAGGCTGCAATCCAAGACCCGAGATATCGAAACGGGCCTCAACAACGCATTTGCGGTCCTTGTCGGCCAACACAGAGACATCGGCCCGTTGACCCAACAGCAGCCCAAGAGCGCCCAGCATGATGCTCTTACCGGCACCTGTTTCGCCAGTGATCACCACAAATCCCGACCCGAAAGAAATATCGGACTCGCGAATGAGAGCGTAGTTTTCTATATGGAGATTTTTTAGCATGACATCTAATAGCAAATGGACAATGAAGCCCCAGAGGGGCACAGGACTACAGGCAGGGAATTTATTCCCTGTCGCGAAGGATTATTATTCCCATCCAAGCCCCGGAGGGGCGCAGGATACCTATTCAACAAACATATATTTCTCATCAAACGGTATATTATACGCTTCGGCAAATTTCATACACTCTTCTCGAAACGACCTGATTTTATGATGTTCCTGCTGACTTCGGATATAATTCACTGTTTTTTCAATCAAAGTCGGACTCACTGAGAACGCACCATAACCTTCCTGCCAAGAAAAAGTGGAATAATAACTATCTATTGTTTTTAGCCACAAACTGGATTTGGCTTTTACTACTTTTGCAAATTCGGCAACAGACATGGTTTTAGGAAGGGGCGCTAAAATATGAATGTGGTCTGGCATTCCTCCTATTTCCATAGGTATACTTCCCAAGGATTTAATAATACCACCTATGTATGCAAACACACGTTCGATATCCTCTTTCCTGATGGTTTTGGATGTCGATTTCACATGGAAGACCATGTGTATGTCGATTTTCACAAGCGCTGTTGCCATTTTCCTACGCCCCTACGGGGCTTTATTGTTTTTTCCCCATTGTTTGCAGGGAATAAATTCCCTGTCTGTGATCCAATGTCCCTACGGGACTTATCCCAACATGAGCATTATTCTTTCCAATGCGGCTAAAAACACCTCCACCTCCTCTCTGGTGTTATAGACAGCAAAAGAGGCGCGGACGGTGCCGGGGATATGGTAGCGGTCCATGATGGGCTGAGTACAGTGGTGACCCGTGCGAACGGCGATGCCGAGTTGGTCGAGGAGGGTGCCTATATCGTAGGGATGAGCGTCTCCGACGAGGAAGGAGAGCACGGAGGTCTTCTGCGGCGCGGTGCCGAAAATACGAACTCCGGGAATACGTGAGAGTCCTTCTGTGGCGTAACGCAACAGGTCATCCTCGTGGGCAGCAATATTATCGACACCCACCTCTTGCATAAAGTCGATGGCCACCCCGAGACCGATGACATCGCCCACAGAGGGGGTGCCGGCCTCGAACTTAAAAGGCAGCTGGTTGTAGGTAGTCCGCTCGAAGGTGACATTCTCAATCATCTCTCCCCCACCCTGATAAGGCGGCAGTTCATTGAGTATCTCCTCGCGGCCATACATCACGCCGACTCCCATGGGGCCATACATCTTATGTCCAGAGAAGCAATAGAAGTCGCAACCGAGTGCCTGCACGTCGACTTTGAGATGAGAGATAGACTGTGCACCATCGATAAGGACGGGGACACCGTGATTGTGGGCAATACGGATGATTTCGGCCACGGGGTTGACGGTACCGAGGGTATTGGAGACGTGGTTGACAGCCACGATGCGGGTCTTCGAAGAGAAGAGTTTCTCATAGGTCTCGAGATCGAGGACACCCTCGTCGCTGAAGGGAATGGGGCGCAAAGTAGCACCGGCAAGCTGCCAAGGGACAATGTCAGAATGATGCTCCATACCGGATACGATGACCTCGTCATCGCCAGTGAAGTAACGTTTGGAAAATGAGGAGGCCACAAGATTGATACTCTCAGTGGTGCCACGAGTGAAGACTATCTCGTGACTGTGGCGGGCGTTGATAAGATGCTGCACCTGACGGCGCACAGCCTCATAACGCTCGGTAGCGGCAGCAGCGAGGTGGTGCGCTCCACGGTGGATATTGCTATTGAGGGTACGGTAGTAATCATCAAGAGCCTCGATAACACTCTGAGGCTTCTGCGTAGTGGCCGCATTGTCGAGGTAGACCAGCGGGTGACCATGCACTTGAGTGTCGAGAATGGGGAACTGAGATTGGATATTATTGGGAATCATTTTTGCGTTTCTTGACGAAGTAACGAATGACAAAGAAGGCCACCACGGCCACAAAGAGGCCGATGATGACATAGCTAAGGATATTGCTGTATTTCTCGATGACGGTGGGATCGGCGGTCTTATAAGCGAGCCAACCCAAGAGTGCCAAAATACAGTTCCACACCAAGGCTCCGATGGTGGTATAGAGCATAAAAGCCCAGATATTCATCTTGCTGAGTCCCGCAGGGATGGAGATGAGCTGACGAACCACGGGGATGAGGCGGCCAACAAGCGTCGAAACCACTCCATGCTCGTTGAAATATTTCTCGGCACGTTCCATTTTTTCGCCCGAGAGTCGGAGCATATGTCCCCATTTACTATCCACAAAAGCATAGATAATGGGGCGTCCGAGCCAACGTGAGAGGAAGTAGTTGATGAGGGCACCCAACAAAGCGCCCAAGGTACCCACCAACACCACCAGCCATATCACCATACCGCTCTTCCCCTGAGGGTTAGCCGCAACATATACCGCCGGAGGAATAACCACTTCCGATGGGAAGGGAATGAAAGAACTCTCGATAGCCATGAGGCCACCGACAGCCCAATAGTTCATGTGGGCATCATACCAATGGAGAGCCTTTGCCACAAAGCCCGTAGAGGCTGTGTCGCCACGAACAGCCTCGGCGACTCCCACCTCTTCTTGTGCTTGTACAGGACTGACAGCAACAATTGCCGCAAAAAACAGTATGAGAAGCAATCCTTTTTTTATCATCTTTGTTATAGTTTTTGTTCTTCACTATTGTTCCACGGGTCGGCAGGCACCAGCGGCCCCAGCAATGGATGGCTAATAATCTCGGGGCATATCTCGGCAAGCATTGCGGGCGATACATCTGGTAGCATCTTCCGCGCCCGGTTGTAACGATTCATATAGAAATAAGCTGCCGCAAGATAGGTGGAGTAAAACGAACTGTGCGGATAGACATCGAGCGACTCCTCGGCAAACTGTTCCATCACTTCGTAGACCTTGTGGTTGAACAGAAACTGCGTATAGAGCTGGCATTGCGGCTCGGTATAATACCCTGTGCATATCATCCGCTCGAAATACTCCGAAGCCTTCTCGAAGTCGTCCACGGCATCATACACCATTCCCGCAGAGCACAGCACGTCAGGATTGCCGTCGGGGAAAACCTCCGAGGGGTTCAACTCCATCACATGCAATGCCTTCTCCACGTGCGAGAGCGCCGTTGTTGAATCTCCCATCTCGATAGAGCATACCGCCATATCGGCATAGGCCTCTGCATCGGTGGGGTTTTCCTCGATGGCCTTGCGGAAATAGGCCACAGCGGTATCATAGTTGGCCTCGCGGGCATAGAGCGAGCCTATGGTGCGGTAGACACGGGCACGGTCGTCAGTAAACTCAAGAACCCTAATCATCGTCGACACCGCCTCGCTGGTATGTCCCATAAAATCTTGCGTCTGCGACATTGCCACATACGCATCGACATAACCCTTGTCAATGGCCACTGCAAACTCGTAAGCGTCGACAGCCTTCTCATAGAGCGTGAGGTCACGATAGGCGCAACCCAGACAATACCACGCCTCCTTGTTGTAAGGATGTTCGTTCACATACCTCTTCAGGTACTCTGCCGCCTGTTCCACTCGCCCTGTCTCATAGCAGACATCATAGTAGTTATAGATGGTGTACTCGTCACACGAATCACTCTCCATGGCTTTCCGATAGTAGTTCAATGCCGAGTCGTAGTCCTTCATCTTGTAGTACTCCTCTGCCATATTGGCATAGATGCGTCCCAGCATCCAGCCGTCGGTAGCGGCCTCCTTGAAGTATTCGATAGCCTTTTTCGACTCTCCAACCGCTCCGTTGGCCACCCCGAGCGAGTAGGCCACATCCGTGTTCTCCGGTTCCTCCTCCCTCATCCTGTTGAGCACCGCAAGGGCTTTCCGATACTGTCCTCGGGCAATCATCAGATGCGCCCTCCGCAGCCTCACCGACGTACTGTTCGGATACAACTGCTCCGCATACTGCACAGCCCGGTCCAATGGCTTCGGGTCGTTCACCTCGAAATAGTAATCGATGATGATTTCCATCTCGTCGACATCAAAAAACTGGCTCTCCCCTCGGAGCACCGTATTCTCGAAGTCCAGTACAAGCTCCCGCACCTCGTCGTCGAAATTTTTGAATCGGTCTTTTTTCTTCATTTAAAACGAGAATCTAATGGTCAGTCCACCTTTCGTGGTGGAATTCGGATACGAATTGGATATATACGGAGTGTTGATATTCGTCTGGAAGAAAGCCTTCACCGTCAGATTCGTCGTCAGCGTATACTCCCCACTCAACTCTGCCATCCACACAGAGCTGCCAGACGATATCTGGCTTAGGTTCTGATTAATCTTCCTGATATTGGTCTTGTTACTATTGTATGTCAGGTTCAGTTGCACCACGATGTCGCTCTTCAGCTTATGGACCTTGTCGGCGAAGCGCACATTGAATTTGACATCCTTGAACCGGTATCCAGCACCGACAGTGAATCCATCCCTCGTCGTTTCCGTCAACTGGTTATTCGAAAACGACAGCATCAACGTCCGGTTCTTCTGCAACGAGAAGTTGAACTGGAAGCTGTTCACCATATTCACTGCTATTCTGAACAGGGGATTGAACTGCTCCGTAATCTGCACTCCCTCCATACTCACCGGCGGCACATAATCTCCCATACTGTTCACCTGCGTCTCATTGCCATAGTCGTAGTCATTGAGTCCCGAAATAGTGGCATCGGTGTAGAAGTTACCAATGCTATAGGTAGAGGTATAGCGGTGTGACAGTGTGATGTTGGTGAACCACTTCTTGAGGAACTGCACCTTGTTCAATCCGTTGTAGTTGATATTCCAGTTAGGCAACGGGAATTTCTGGAAGGGAGAAAAGCCCATACTGCCGGCATCCTTGCCCATATAGGTCGCCAAGAAGGCCGTCAGCAGCACCGTCTGCGAGTTGGCGCTGTAGCCCGCCGGATAATACTGTCCGTTCATCGTGTCCAGCACCATTTGGTTGCTGTAGGGGGCTGGATTGGCTTCCGCTAACCGCCCTGCTATAATGCTACGATTCTCCAAGAACTGGGCGAACAATTCGTCGGGGTCTGTAAAGGCCGTCGAGAAACTCCACGTAGTGGTGGTGTAGGTACCCGTCTGTCGCTGTGACAACGGCCCGTCAACATATCCTCTGTCTGTAAGATACTTATAGTAGTATTCGTCACGCGAAGCATAGTTCTGTGAGGCATTCAGTATTATCTTCAGGTCCCTTATCGGCTCCACATTGGCTTGCATCGTGAACGATTTGTTACTGGTCATCTCGTGAGGCTGGTTAAACAACGAGTCCCTCGACAGCAGGTCCCGCCGCAACAAATCCTCGGCGACATCCAAGTCGTACCCCAATATATACCCCACCCCAGGGGTCCAAGCATTACTCGGATCCAGACCGAACAGGCGCGACTCTCCCATATAACCCGGCAGGCGCGAACCATTGGTGACATTATACTGCAGTGTGAAGTCTTTCACTGCCGTCACCATCCGCAGTCCGAAGTAGCCTATCTGCTTCAATGTCTCCATCAACTCTGCATGCCGCAGACTGTCGGCCACGGCCAACGAGTCCTGCGGTGTCAGCTTCGGCTGGTTCTTCTTGCCACCCTTCTCGGCAGGTTTTTTCTGACTCGCAGGGGCATTGGCGTTCTTCAGCAAGGGAATTTTGTTGTATAAGGTCGTCATATTGGCAGTGGTCGATATCTGGTAGATTCCCGACCCCTGCAGTGTCGAGCCCAGCGACTGCAAGGCCTGCGTGGTGCCCTGGTAGATGAAGTTCGTCCGGTAGCTCAACGGCATCTTCAAGAAGTCCATATACGGCAACTTTCCTATCGGCACATCATAGTTCACCGTGATGTCCTGCTTGAAGTTCTGCATGGTGCCTCCTCGCGCTATCGAGCGCCATATCGAGTCACTGGCAGACGACGTCTCTATCCTCCCTATCGGCTCCTCGATACGCGCATTGGCATTGGCAGAATACTGTATCCGCAACGACCGCATCAGGTCATACTGAAGTCCGTAGTTTCGCTGCCATGTGAATTGCTTGAAATAGGTAGGTTTGATAATCACCTGCGCGGCACTCTTGTTCCTCAACAGGGTCTCCTCAAAGTCTCTGTATATCTCCGTCGAGAAACTCAGGCTCTTGGGCAGATAGTAGAAGTTGAATTCCCTTACTATCTTCCATGCCTTTCCTTTAAACAACTTCACTTTCTCGAAGGGTTTGACAGGCTTGGGCTGCAGGCTGTAGTTGTAGGTGAATCCTCCTCGGTGCTGATCCTTGCTGTAGTGTTCTGTCTCTTCATCACTGCTCCGCTCGCCGCTGTAGGCATACGAAAACGAGAAGTTCTCTATGTCATATATCTTCGGCTTAGCTGCATCTTTCCCCACTCGGTCTTTCCTCACATTGGCAAAACTCAGATTCGTCATCGATTTCCTCCGTTGCGTCATATGTCTCACACTGTCCCGCTCCTCCGAGGTTCGGTAGGTGTCCAAGTCGTCACTCAACAGCACATCGGGGTTGTACGGGTTGTACTCCGGACTCCCTATCTCTCTCGTGTGGTCGATATAGAACGGGATATGCAAGCCCCACTCCTCGGGCAAGAATTTCGCCAACTCCATATCAAAAGTGGTCTGGAAGGTGAAGGTGTTCATCAGCTCTTCTTTAACAAGCGGGTCTTCCAGATTGCCGAAGTTGGCAGTGGTGTAGCTGCCGTAGAGCGACAGGTTGCCCACGTCGGCCAAGTTCGTCCTCGCCATTGCCATTGCCGCCCAGCCGCCTTTGTTTCGATAGTCACTCAGGCGCAGCTCGTTAATCCACACCACAGCCGACTTCGGCAGCATATTGTTGCCGTCGGTGAGGGTTTCTTTCTTCGGATTGCGCACACCAACCATGATGACTTTCACCTTGCCCAGATTCGGGGTACCCAACACAGTGTACCGCTTGCCGTCGACCATCTCACTATAAAGGACCGTGGGCGACAATCCACTCTCGCCGGCACGTATCCGACGGTTCCGGTTGGTCTTCAACTCCGTCAGGCGCTGCAGGTCCACATCAACATTGTTCTCCACAGGCCAGATGCCGTAAGGGTCGTCAGCCGGCGTGTTCCACGGCGTGAAGGTCAGCGGCAGTTCGTATTCGTAATAGTTGCTCGTGAAGTCCGTACCCAACCGCACAAAAACCGTCAGGTCTCCATCCTCCATCTGCTCGGTGGCATATTTCTTCTCCGCATGGACGAACATCTTCAGGTGGCCGTACTGCCGCAAATCATAGCTCGTGGCACGGTAGATGGCCCGCGCATCGCCACTCGACAACTGATCCACATCCAGTGCCATCGACTGCTCATTCAACTGCGTGTAGCTGCTGCCGCTCGAATACCACTCCTCACGCTCAATACCCGGAGGTAGCACATAAGGTACCGGCTGGCGACTGCCGTTCTCTTCGATGTTGACGGTCGAGATATTAAAACTGGCCTCCTCTGTCGTCCCCGTGGCATAGTCGCCGGGTTGCATCAGATTCTCGCCATATTTCCTCCACGTGGAGTACACCAAATCCATCGTAGCGAAACGCAGTATCACCGGTTCCTCGAAGTCGTTCAGGAAGACTCTCATGAAGCGTATCGACTGGAAGCCGTTGATGTTGCCCACTTTCTGGTTGGGCTCCCGGATGGGGATGCGGAACTGATACCACCGGCAGGTGGTGGTCTCGCCGTTGGCGAGCTGGATGTTCCGCGCCTCCTGGATATCAACAATGTGATTCTCCCCTATCATCATCCTGTCGGGCCGCAAGTCAATCTCATACTGGTAGTAGTTCTCCGCCTCACTCAGGGTGTTGTCTTTGTTGATGTCCTCGACATTGGGATAGGCACTGGCACTCGTCATGTACTCTTCGTCGGTGTCCTCGTCCACGGGCGAGTTGCCCTCGGGGTTGTTGTACAACTTGTAGCGGTCGTTGATTTTTACATTGTTGGCATCATAGTACGAGCTGCGGAAGTAGCGGAAGTCGTCGCTCGACGGGTCTTCCGCCGCCTTCTGATAAGCCACCGAAGCTGTTCCGTAACGCTGCGCAATGCGCTCTAAATAGTCAGCAAAGAACGACTGCTCGTCGGTCATCCCATGGGTGCTGCTTATGCCGTCATAACCCACATCCTGATACATACGCGACTGGGCATCGTTGTCAAAGGCATTGACGATGGGCTGCGTGGTGGGCACTCGGCCCCAAATGGTGGTGTCTACATTTACCACCACGGCACTCGTGGGCAATCCGTTCTCAAAGGCTTTCCGACCGTCACGCAAGATATCCTCACTCACATCGCCCAAGTTGATATACAGCTTACCTCCCGTATGTTGAGGGTTTTCGATGAAGGGGTCCATCAGCCAGAACTCTATGGTCTCGATATTCTGGGTCTCAAAGTCCGTATAGTCCAACTTCCTCATAATGCCGCCCCAACGGCTCTTCGGGTCCACCAACGTGCCACTGTCCGTGATACCGGCACTATAGGCCGACGGAGCCACATCGTAGTTATAAGGGCCTTTCTCCGTCGGATAATAGGCCAGATTCAGCTCGTAGATATACGTGGGTTGGCCGGCCACACGGTCTTTGTTGGGGAAGACCTCCTGCTCGTAAATTCTTCTTGCATAGGGTTTCGAGAGGTCGTCGGCGGTGATGTTCGACGGACGTGTGCCACTGTTGTAAAAATCGTTGCTGATACGGTACCAGGCCAACTTGGCCCTGTTGAAACCATAGGCCAACCCACTGCTGGGAGCCGTCTCGGGGAACATAGCCATCGGCCGCTGCCAGTCCTGCGGGGTGCTGGCCAAAAACCACGAGTTCACTGTGGTCAGGCTGATGCTGCTCTCTGCGCCCTCAAAATCGTCGACATAACTCACACTGCCCTCACTCATGCCCGTCTGCGACATCCCCGGAATGAAATGGGCAAACTCTGCCGTGAGCGACAGATTACTCGGGGCCTTAGTGTCAATACCGGGCAACAAGTCCACCAATTTCGTTATCATCGGCACCTCGCCTCTCCAGTTCAAGTCCACACCCCAGATGGTGTTGCTCGTCGGCTCGTCACCGAAGTTATTCTTCTGCGTCAGCGGCTTCTCGTGCAGGTTCATCACCGTGGCTCCTAAGTTGAAGTCGGGGGCGAACTCGTAGTTCAAATGCAAGCCCAACATGCGCTTGGTGGTCATGCTGAACGAGTTGTTCTCCGAGCTCACACTGATGGGGGTACCGGAACTCAAGATACTCTCGTTGATGATGCGCACCGTACCCATAGTATAGTCCACCGTGTAGTCCACATTCTCTATCAAGGGCATTCCTCCCGCCGTGACCGTCACACTACCCTGCGTGACACTGTAGCCCAACGAAATCTCTCCACTCACAGTACTGGTATAATAGCCCTCCAAATAGAACCGGTTTCGCTCGGCATACTGCTGCGCCAAAGCCTGCGTCATCGTGTAAAGCGAGTCGAAACAGTAGCGATTCGCCATCTCATCGTCGCCCAATATCGTTCGCAAATCCTTGCCGAAGGGTTCCACATAGGGGAAGAAGATTCGTCCGGTCGATGCTTGTATAAGTCCGCCCTTGAAGGCTGCCGAGTCGAACCAGTCGAACACTCCGTCAGCATAATAATAGCTCTGACTCGCATCCATGCGATCCATGCCGAAAAGCTCTATCAGCGGCACACCCTGATGCGGTCCCTCGGTGAAGAATCCCACACCTACGCCGCCTTCTGAACTCTCATACAGCACATTCAGACGGAAGCCCTCCCGGCTCAGCTGACTACTCTTCAAGAAGTAGACGTTCTTCATCATCAGTTTCCACAGCGGATGGTGCGTATTCACCGTCGTACCTTTTAGGAGCTTCACCACAAGGGTATTCGGGTCGTTCACACCGTCGGTTGTCAACTCACCCACCTGATACACCGTCGTGTCTCCCACCACCTGGTATTGGAATGCCACTGCCAGTACTTGGTCGTTGGCCAAAGGCTGGTTCAGCGTGATGAAACCCAACTCGCGGTTGAAAGTGTACTCGTTACTGTTCAGCAGTCGGGCACTCTCCACCTTTTCATAGTCCGTACCGGCAACAAACCCAATGCCCTGCATGAATCCCGTCACCGAGTTGACGCTACGAATACTGGCGGGGTTCACCAACTGCAACAGGTCGTTGGCACTATTGCGCGGCAGTTGCGGTCCGCTCCCATGCACTCGCACATTCGATGGCACACCCTCTCCCAAATCGGTGAGAGCCACAATATTGCGATTCTGAGTGACTGCAGCACCCACATTTGTGCGCCACACCTCTATACGCAGGATTTTCACATTCGAATTCACCACGGGCAGCGTACTCATGGCCTGGTTGTAATGGTCATAGAAATACTGTGCGATAAAGAAGTGGCGGTTGTCCTCGTATTCATCGGCCCGAATCTCGAATTCATGACTACTCGCACCGCCTTTCACCTGCATATTCTCCGTACTCGTCTCTTTCTCACTCAACACGGCATCGACAGTCAACTTACCAAATTTCAGCTTTGTATGAAAACCAAACAGCTGCTGACTACCCTTGATAAGGGTGGTCGGAAGAGGGAACGAGATGTCTGCAGCTTCGAACAGTTGCAGGATATCATCCTCCTTTCCTTCGTACTTCAGCTTCAACTTGTTCTCGAAATCGAAGGTGGCATGGGTGTTCTGGTTGATGTCGAAACTGATAAGGTCGCCAATCTTCGCATTCAGGTTAATTTGCAGGTTTTCGTCGAAGTCGAAAGTCGTGACACTACGCTCCGAAGCGTCACGCTGCGGGTCGTCGCGGTAGTTGTTCACTATCTGGAACGTCAATTCCGCACTACCACTCGGTGTGATGTCAATCAGAGGCTTGCCATTCAACAGGTTCAACTTCTCGCTAATCTGACTGAATCCGGGAATCTTGCTCAGTAATCCACCCTCTGAATTGTCCAGCACCGTACCCTCCTTTTTCTCGTCCCAATACTGCTGCATCAACTCATCCATCTTCCAATCCTGGTACTCGTCGAAGGTCATATATTCCCTGCCCAGCACCATATTACCCAATCTCTTCACTCTCACGTAGGTACCCGTTGCGGCATCGTATTCCACCGTCGTTGTTATCGATGACGGCGTGTAGCCACTGCCCATCGGTGTATATTCCGATGAATCCGCCTGCCCCCATACGGGCACAGACAGACCGACCATCAGCAGCAGCAACAATATATATCGACTAATCTTCAAAAACCGTTAACCTTTCTTCCTGCTCCGCAGGCCTGCGACCTCGTGGAGCAAACCGTTCTTTTGACCCTACAAAAACGAAGACAACACAAAATTATTGCATTGCCTTCGTTATTTTATAATAAATAATCTTAAAATCTTTTAACCGTTAATCGTTAACCGTTATATTAAATCTTTAACCGTTACGCTAACCATTAACCTTTAACCTTTATCGCAACAAAATCGTTAAACGTTAACCTTTAACCGTTAACGTTATATTAAATCTTCAACCGTTAACCGTTATTACAACCTCCTCAGCCCTTCCTTCACAATCTCCTCCACTGTCATCGCGCTGCCGTCCTCATGCCGCCAATCCGAAGCCATCAGCAGTTTCTCTACCGCAGCCTTCGGGAATCCCAGCATCGTCAACGCCGTCATCGCCTCGTCGCGCGCCTGATTTACTTGCACTCCCGGCACTCCTTGTATTCCTTGCATTCCTTTCATTCCCACCTTATCCGCCAACTCCATCACAATCCTCTGCGCCGTCTTCGCACCAATACCTTTCACGCGCTGCACCTTCTTGACATCCTGTGTCTGGATGGCAGCACGCAATTCGTCAACGGTAAGCGACGACAGCATCACACGTGCCGTCTGGTTGCCCACACCGTTCACTCCCACCAGCAAACGAAACATCTCGCGCTCGGCTAAATCAGAAAACCCATATAGTTGTTGTGCATCCTCGCGCACCACCAAATGGACATAAACTTTCACTCGGGTCGCATCGGCCTTCCGCAGCGCCTCGTAGGTATTCAACGTTATCTCCAACAGATATCCCACACCGCCACAGTCGACGACCGCCTGTGTGGGTTCCAACATAGCCAGTTTTCCTTCAAAATATTCAAACATACTTTCAAAATTTATAATTCTTCATTCATCGTTCATCACTCATCACTCAAAATTATACCCGATACCTATGGCCGGCGAGTCCTCCTGCAGCGTGTAGTCATCCTCCTGAGGGTCGGCAAACAACGGATCCTCACTCCATTCTCCCCCCTTCACAATGCTATGCAGGAAGCGGTAATTGAACGAAAACCCCTCCGCCTCGCTCAGCAGCACCTCACTGTTATAATAGGTACCCCACACGATACAATCCGTGAAATCGGCCTTCTCCAGATTTCCTCCCACCACATTGCCGTTCACGTACATGTTGTTACTCAGCACGAGGGTCTCCAACTTGCGTCCGCTGTAGTTCCAGTAGTTGGCGAAGGTGCAGCGACGGAAGTCATAATTGCCACCTATCAGCGCCGTGAAACTTGCCAGGCAGTCGTACACCAGCAGGTTGCGCCCCGTGATGGTGGCTCCTTGCCCGATAATGCCACAGTCGCTCATATTGCGAATCACGCTGTTGTTCACCGTGAGCTGCGATCCCGGATAACCTCTCAGACCGCCCGTGCCGTTCTCTATCAGCGCATGGTCAATCACGTTACCCGTGCTGTAGTTGTAGAACCATATCGTCTGCCACTGTCCTGGGAGGAAGCTGTACCAGCCGTCGTGACGCAGCGAAGTGAAGAGTATCGGCTTCTCCGCCGTCCCCTGCGCCACCAAGCGCGCTGCCGAGTCCACTATCAACATCGCATTGTCGCCGAAGTAGACCTCCGTCCCCGGAAGCAACCGCAGCATGCAGTCTTCACTCACCAGAATGTTTCCTATCACGATATGCGGCAAGTTGTCCGTCCAAGTTTCGTTGCCTATGCGCAGCCACACCGAGTCTTTCGGCGTGATATGGTAGATGGCGTTGCGGCCCCATGCCGTCAACGGAATTCGCTGGCCGTTGCTGAAACTGATGGCATCCTCCACCAAGAAGGGCTGCTGGTTGTCATTAGGGTTGATATTCGCTTGAATAAAGATGAAGATGCTATCGCCAGCCTCTATCTCCACCTCGCGCGCCGTCAGCGAGGTGTCGCCGTCGACATTCAGGCGGAAACGGCTCGCACGGCCCCCTTCGAGGGTCACGCTGCTCAGCAGCAGGTTGTCATCCGAGCGGTTGTACACCGTCAGCCGCTTCGTCGCCGTCCCCACAGTGGTGAACACCGTGTCGAAAGCCACCGTATCGGCCGAGAACTCGAGCTTCACTCCTCCCCCATCGCGCACAAAACCCTCCTTCTCGCATCCCTGCAAGCCCCACGCCACAAACGCAACAAAAACAATATAAAATATCTTTTTCATTAATCTTTAACCGTTAACCATTAACTTTTAACCGTTACCTCGTATACAACCCCATCACCTCCTCCAATCTCTTTGAGCATACCGGGCAGAACGGCGCATAGTCTCTCATCATGCAGTGCATCACGGGACGGTACACCCCTTTAGAGGAATAGCCAGCTCCTTCATAGACTCCCAACGGGCCATTCTCTGTGCGCAGAATATTCTCGTTATCGGGCGTCGGCACAGGCGTCCCCTCGGGCAGCAACGACTGCCACTTGCTCCTAAAATCCACCAGATTGGTAATATTGGGTTCCAACGGCTCGTAGGTGGTGCGATGCAGGTCTGCATAGCTCAAATCCTCGTCCACATACTCGTCGGCCAACCCACCGATTCCGTGGCCCAGCTCGTGCGGTAGCACATTCTCGGCCATCTTATGCAACGAGGTGACTGAGTAGAAGTTATAGATGGCGCCTCCGCCATACTTCTCGTTGTTGAGCACGATGATGATATGGTCACAGGGCGTCGTACCCAGCACATCGTACAGCTGCCACACCTTGAAGGTCATCGCATAGCGGTCGGCACCAAAGGTGTTGTACTCCGCCCCCGCGTCTCCCTTAACGAAATAGAGATTGAAATCGTCGCGGTGACTCGCAAAAGGCTCCTTGCCAAAGAGCACTTCGGTCATCCGTCGGCAAATACTATTGTAATAGATTGTATCGTCATCGAACCCTTGCATCACAAACGCCACATCGAACTTGGTAGAGACATCTTTACCATTTGCCTTTTCAGCCTCACACCCACTCTGCCCAGAAGTCCACTGGACTTCCTCTTCTTTCACTCCCTTCTCACTCCCTTTCACTCCCAAAAACTCCACCACCGTCTGATCCTGCAGACGCATCTCCTTGTCGCGTTTCTGCAAAGCTATCTGCACCTTGTCCTTCGGCATGGGCAACAGCAGCGTCTCTTCGAAGCGGGCCTTCACGGTCTTGCCCTCGGGCGTGTCCTTGTACTCGCGGAAGAGGTTGCTGTAGCCGCGCGAATAGAGCTCGCGACCCGTCGCCGCATCGCGCATCACCACACGGTAGTCTCCATTGTCGAAGGGGTCGAGCAGCTGTGTCCGAGAGCCGAACCACTCCGACTGCCGGTCAATCCAATGCTCCACCCACACGGTGTCGCCCTGTGCCGACCCTTCCCGTAGACAATCCATCCGCAGCGTCCCGCCGGTAAACCAATCCTCAAAACGCACGTCTTGAGCACCAACTCCAGCGAGGTCCAACGCCATCAGCACCACAAATGCCATTATTTTGAAACCAGCGGTTTTCATACTTTTATTAACGAACAATCTAAAAAAATATTTTAAAGGCAATAACATTTTCAATTTTATTTTGTATTTTTGCATTTTGTATTTTCGTCGAGATTATGATTATAAAATTATACAACGGAAATCCTAACGTGCGCGATGTGAGGCGCATAGCCGACATCCTGCGCGACGGGGGCATCGTCATTCTGCCTACCGACACCCTCTATTGTTTCGCCTGCAGCATGGAACATAAGAAGGCTGCGGAGAGTATCGCCCAACTCAAAGGCTTCCGCCTCAAACAGGCCAAATACTCGATGCTCTGCGACAGCCTGAGTCAGGCGTCGGAGTATGTCCGCGCGATGGATAAGGACACCTTCGCCCTCCTCAAGGGCTGCCTCCCGGGGCCTTACACCTTCATCCTCGAGGCCAGCGGCAACCTGCCCCGCAACTTCCAGAACGCCAACAAGACCATCGGCATCCGCGTACCTGACAACGACATCACGCTGGCCATCATCTCCGAAGTGGGCATGCCGCTCATCTGCACCTCCGTGCGTCCCTTAGGCGAGGAAGACGAGCCCGAAAACTACACCGACCCCGAACTTATCCACGATCGCTTCGGCAACCGCGTGGACCTCGTGGTGGACGGCGGCATCGCCGACCCCGCTCCCTCCACCGTCGTCGACTGCAGCGACGGCATCGCACTCGTCCGCCAAGGAAAAGGAGAGTTGATAATTGAAAATTAACAATTAACAATTGAAAGTTACTGTTAACAACGGAGGTCATTTCTACACCAGCCAAGGCGGCTGTCTGACGCGCCTCGTGGTACTCTCCATCGCTGTCATGGTAGGGGCTTGGCTCCTGCCCGGCATCACCGTCGAGAGCTCCGGCGCCGTCATCCTCACCGCCCTCGTCATCTCCATCCTCAACAACACCCTCCGCCCCATCCTTATCGTCATCGCCCTGCCCTCCAACCCCGTCACCCTCGGCCTGCTGCTTTTCGTCATCAATGCCCTCATCATCCTGCTGGCCTCCGAGCTGGTCTCCGGATTCCATGTCGACCACCTCGGCACCGCCGTCCTTTTCAGCCTCATCCTCATGGCCGTCAACTACCTCCTCGAACTTCCCAACCGCTACCTCAACCGAAAAACACTCAAGCAATCAAGCAATCAGACATTCAAGCAATCAGACAACACCGACGACGAAGGATTTACCCCTTATGAAGAAATAAAAGACCAAGAATAATGAAACAGATTTTGAAAGCCGCCGACATCGAATCGGCCGTCAAAGAAGCGAAAAACCAACACCTCGAGATAGGCCTTGTGCCCACCATGGGAGCCCTCCACGAGGGTCACCTCTCGCTCATCGAGCGCGCCCTGAAGGAAAACGACCTCGTCGTCGTCTCCCTCTTCGTCAACCCCATCCAGTTCAACAACAAGGAAGACCTCGAGAAATACCCCCGCACCATCGAGAAAGACCTTGAGTTAGTTAAGAGTTTAGAGTTAAGAGTGAAGAGTGATTCCAAGGCCAAGGAACTGCTCGCGTTCACGCCTACCGTGGAGGAGATGTATCCGCAGGGCGAACCCAAGGAGGTCTATCATTTCGGCCCCGTGGAGGAGGTGATGGAGGGTCCACGCCGTCCCGGTCACTTCAGTGGCGTCGCCGTGGTGGTGCGCCGTCTCTTCGACCTCGCACAGCCCACCCGCGCCTACTTTGGCGAGAAGGACTACCAGCAGATTGCCGTCATCCGCAACTTGCTGGAGCAAATCAAATACCCCATTGAGCTCGTTCCCTGCCCCATCGTGCGTGCTGACGACGGCCTGGCCCTCAGCAGCCGCAATATGCGTCTCTCGCCTGCCGCCCGCGCCATAGCCCCCACCATCAACGCCACCCTCGAGCAGGCCGCCGAGATGGCCGAATACGAGGAGGTCGACGACGTGAAGGAATGGGTGCTCGACACACTCAGCTCGTTCCACGAGGTGAACCCCTCACTTTGCCCCAACGGGCTGAAATTTGAACCTGAATACTTCGAGATTGTCGATGCCATCACCCTCCAGCCCATCGCCTCCTGGGCCGACGCTGAGAAGAACGGCGCCGTAGGCTGCATCACCGTCTGGCTCGACGGAGTGCGACTAATCGATATCGTCAAGTTTTAAGAGAGCAAGGCCCGAAGGGCCAGCTCATAGCCTTTGAGACCGAGGCCACAGACCATTCCGCGGCAAGCGCTGGTGATAAGGGAATGGTGGCGGTATTCCTCGCGGGAAAAGATATTGCTCAAATGAACCTCGACAGCAGGCGCTGTGACTGCCAAGAGAGCATCGCGGAGCGCCACAGAAGTGTGGCTGTAACCTCCCATATTAACGATAAGGCCATCGACACCAAAGCCCACCTGCTGGATGCGGTCGATAAGTTCACCCTCCACATTGCTCTGGTAATACCCTATCTCCACTTCGGGGAACTGCTTACGCAATTCGGCAAGATACTCTTCCATCGTTGTGGAACCATACACCTCCGGCTCGCGGATACCTGTAAGATTCAGGTTCGGTCCGTTGATAATTTCAATCTTTTTCATCTTTTTCAACGCGTCAGCCTCTTTAAACGTTAAACGTTAAACGTTACTTTCTCTCTCCAAGATAAATCATCACATAGTAAGCCAGCGTGGCCAACGAAGTGAGTGCAGACATCACGTAGGTGTAGGCAGCCGAACGCAGGGCGCTCACGGCATACTGGTGGGTGGAGGTGGAGGTGATGTCTCGATGCTGTATCCACTTCAGGGCTCGTGCCGATGCATTGATCTCTACAGGCAAAGTGATGATGGAGAAGAGCGTGGTGAGGGCAAAGAGGCCGATGCCCACAAGGAGCAACTGAGGGAAAGTCTTGACGAGGAGCAGGCCACCGAGAAGCACCCAGGAGACCCACTTGCTGGAGAAAGAAACCACTGGGACAAGCGCCGAACGCATACCCAGAGGGGCATAACCCACAGCATGCTGCACAGCATGACCGCACTCGTGGGCAGCGACAGCAGCGGCGGCCACAGAGGTGCCGTTGTAGACTTCAGGGCTGAGGTTAAGCGTCTTATTGGTAGGGTTGTAATGATCGGTCAGCGTGCCCTTCACCATATTAATCTGCACATCACAGATGTCGTTATCGCGCAACATCATCTCTGCCACCTCGCGGCCGGTGAGGCCACCTTCGGTACGAATGCCGGCATACTTCTTGAACTTGCGGTTCACATTGCTGCTCACCAACATGGAGATGAGCGTCAATGCAATAAAGAGTCCCCACATAAGGGTTGATTCCGAGCCACCTCCAAAGTACATCATCAGATTCTGCATAAGAAAGTCAGTTTTTAAGGTTCTATAGGTTTATTGCAAATAACGTGCCATAAAGGATGTTTATTGTGCCATTGGCAGAAAAAAGAGAGGGCCGCTGTGTAGCGACCCTCTTCAGGTGTTAATTATTTAGTGTCAAGAATTAACTTTGAACTCTTAACTCAAAACTCTTAACTGATTAGATGATACCCTGAGCAACCATAGCTTTGGCAACGCGCATGAAGCCGGCGATGTTGGCACCCTTCACATAGTTGATGGAACCGTCTTTCTCCTTGCCGTGCTCAACGCACATGTCATAGATGTTGTTCATGATGGTGTGGAGGTTCTTGTCGACCTCTTCGGCAGTCCAGTTGCGGTGCTCAGCGTTCTGGCAGATTTCGAGACCAGAGGTAGCAACACCACCAGCGTTGACAGCCTTACCGGGGCCGAAGGGAACCTTAGCGGCCTGGAAAGCGGCGATAGCGGCGGGCTGACAACCCATGTTGGAGACCTCAGCAACATACTTCACGCCATTGGCGAGGAGCATCTTGGCATCTTCCTCAGCGAGCTCGTTCTGGAAGGCGCAAGGCATAGCGATGTCGCACTTCACAGTCCAAGCCTTCTTACCAGCGGTGAACTTGGCCTGGCCAGGGAATTTGTCGGCCATATCCTGAACCTTGTTGCGGTTGGAGGCACGCATGTCGAGCATGTAGTTGATCATCTCCTTGGTGATGCCGTTCTCAATCTCGCAGACACCGTCGGGACCGGAGATAGCAACAACCTTGGCACCCAGCTCGGTGGCCTTGATGGCAGCACCCCAAGCAACGTTACCGAAGCCAGAGAGGGCGATGCGCTTGCCTTCCATCTTGTCGTTCTGCTGGTTCACCATGCGCTCGACATAGTAGATAGCACCGAAACCGGTAGCCTCGGGACGGATCAGAGAACCACCCCAGCCGTAGCTCTTACCAGTGAGGGCACCAGTGCTGTGCTCGCGAGCCAGTTTCTTGTAAGCACCATA
>JAEEGL014225677.1_pt1 | contig 35843 bp, 19 predicted proteins | sample 9134231 | NCBI WGS metagenome assembly JAEEGL01 (sample SAMN16246548, study PRJNA631951) | gut metagenome | biome: gut microbiome; feature: rumen; material: fiber-attached | host: Bos | place: Iran: Karaj | collected 2018-10
CTTGTTACCAAAATTCTTCCTTGGTGTGCATCAATTATTTCTTTCACTATGGGAAGACCAAGCCCTATTCCTTTAAGCTTGGTAGTAAAAAGCGGCTCAAACAAATGTCCCAAAGTTTCTTCACTCATGCCACAAGCATTATCTTCAATTAATATTTGATATGCAGTACTTGTTTTACGTGTTGAAACTTTTATCATGCCATCTTTTTTATCTGCCTGCATTGCATCCTTTGCATTCGTAATAAGATTTATTAAAACCTGTGTCATTTTGTCCGGATCCATCGCAACAACATAAGGTTGTAAATCTGTTACAATTTTCACATTATCCGGTAAAACTACTGCCGGAATAACTTTATTGATAAATGGTATTATATCAACAGAAAGTTTATTTAATTTTTTTGTTCTGGAATAATCTAAAAGATCCGTAATAATTTTATTAGCTCTCAATACTTCTTCCGATAACATTTTTATCATTTGATTGGATTTAACAATTGTTTTTTTAATCTGTTCCGAATCGGGAGAAATTTCACTTAATTTTACAAATTTTTCGTCACAAAATATTCCCATTTTCGAAAGGAAATATGCAATATTTTTGATAGCAGCTAAAGGATTTCTTAACTCATGTGCAACGGAAGAAGCCAATCTACCTATTGTTGCAAATTTTTCAGACTTTATCAAATCCTGTTGTATACTCCGCACTTTATCGAGAGTTTCTTCCAATTCATAACTTCTTTGTTCGAAAGCAATCTTAAGACTAAGCAACTCTTTTTTCTCTTTATTAAGTTCCTTGATATGTGCTTCCATATCACTTGCCATTGAGTTAAAAGATCTAGCTAAATCCCTAAATTCGTCATTGGAATGTATTGATACTCTGTAGCTTAAATTTCCGATAGCTATTTTCTTGGTACCTTGAGTAAGTTCTCTGATAGGTGTAAGTATCACTCTAACCAAAAAGAACGAAATTATTATACCGGCAAATATAACAATAAATGTAAGTATTACAATGGATCTTGTCATTTTGTCTATTTGGTAATTAACTCGATCCAATGCCATACCTATACGAATGGCTCCAATCACCGATTCTTTATCATATTTTGCATTTTTGATACCTGGAATATTTTCATAAGAAAGTATGGGGACGGTCATATCCATAACTTCCCCAAAATTGTTAATGATGGCAAAATCTTTCTGAATTTTGATTCTTTCCAAATTAATTATTTGAACGGGATCTACCGGATTAGAAAAAATTTCCTTTTTGATATTGGCATTATCCACAGTTTCTACAGCTAAGGGTACTCCGTTGATATCGTAAATTACGGCATACAAAACATCTTCTTCTTTAATTGTGTTTCTAGTCAGGTGGGCCAGGAATTCTCTACTGGAAGAAATTACGCCATATTCACTGGACATTGCAAGAGAGTTTGCTAAAACAAGTGCTCTGTTCTCTACAGAATTTTTTAGCACCAACGATTGGCTTGCAATAAAGAACCAAGATAATATGACGGAAGTTAAAACGATTACTAAGGAAATTGCTATGATAACTTTGAAGTTTAATCCGAAAAACATTCTTCTTTTCATAGTGACCTTTTTTGAAGAGAAAGCCGACGAGAGGACTTGAACCTCCGACCGATGGTTTACAAAACCATTGCTCTACCAACTGAGCTACGTCGGCGTGTATCTACTGAAGCAAACTTATGATTTGTAGAGTATATCATAAGTTTTGCAAATTGTCAACGAAAAAATATCAACTAAAATATTTTTTCGTTGACGGAAATGAATTTATTTTAAATCAGATGTACAATTAGGGCATTTTGTTGCTTTTATATTTATGGTAGAAAAGCAATGCGGACACTCTTTTGTTGTAGGCGCAGATGGAGCAGGAGCAGGTTCTTCTTTCATTTTATTTATAACCTTAAGAAGAGAGAATATTGCAAAAGCTACAATTAAGAAAGAAATTATGCTGTTAATAAAAAAGCCTATGTTTAACGTTACAGCACCCGCGGTTTTGGCTGCTTCAAGAGAAGCATAGGGTGCTGCAGTCTGTGCACCGTCTCTTAATACTATAAACCAGTTAGTAAAATCAATATTTCCCATCAAAATACCAATAGGAGGCATTATTATATCTGCAACCAAAGAATTTACAATTTTTGTAAATGCAGCACCTATAATGATACCTACTGCCATATCCATAACATTTCCCCTGGATATGAATTTTTTGAATTCATTAAAAAAACTTTTCATTTTTTTCTTCTCCTTCCGTTTTTTATTTAAAAAAATGCACTCTTTAAGAGTGCTCTTTTATTTCTATCATACTGCCCGACCTGGGCTCGAACCAGGACTTTTCTGTTCCAGAGACAGACGTGTTACCAATTACACCATCGGGCAACTCCCTTAAACTAAAACAGTAGTATTATACAAAAACTAAAAACTTTTGGCAAGAAAAAAATACTTTATTTTATTACTGTTGTTAAGAATTTTCTTCAACAACAGATGTTTTGTTTGATTCATGATTAATATCTTCTACTGGTATATTTTGTTGTTCGTGTAACTGCGCTGCATTATCGATATCATTAGCTTGAAATATTTCAATATCAGTTTTTTCGTAGTTATTTCCCAAAATTTCATTGCTAATTTCCGGTTGTTTTTCTTCATTAGCAAAGTTTGCCTGATTATCAAACAACATTTCCTGTACTTCCTCTTTCTTATCCGAGAACAAATCGTTTTCATTTTCAATAACAGGAAGCTCACTTAAATGACTCAAGCCAAAATGTCTTAAAAAATCCTGCGTTGTACCATAAAGTAACGGACGTCCCAAAGTTTCTTTTCTGCCTACAATTTTTATAAATTTTCTATCGGTAAGAGTATCGATAATACTTCCGGGGTCAACTCCTCTTATATTACCGATATCTGCTCTTGTTATAGGCTGTTTGTACGCAATTATAGCCAACACTTCCATTGCGGAAGGAGATAATTTTAAAATAGTTCTTTCTTTAAGAAGTACTTTTATCCATTGAGAATATTGAGGCTTTGTTGCGAATGTCCAACCATCGGCAACAAACTTAAGTTCAAAAGCTCTATCCATTTGTATATATTCTTGCTGCATTTGTTGAAGAATATCTTCCAACTTAACATCTTCCGGAAGCTCTTCTTTAATAACGGCTCTTATTTCTCTGGTAAGTAACGGTTTATCGGATACAAAAAGTAATGCTTCTATAATTTTTTTTATATCGTTAATTTCCATTATCATAATCCTCAATTTTGTTTTCGTTTACAGGTTCCTGCTCAAGCATAAAAGGCTCCGGATGAACTTCTTGTTGCTTTTGTTCTTCTACGGGATGTTCTATTTGTAAATCAAGTTCATCTCTATCTTCGGCACGGACTATACTTACATCATCGTCATTATCATAAACCTTATAAATTCTTACATCTTCGAAAAGTTCAGATTGTTTTGCCATAATCTGTTTATTCTTTATCATTTCAAGCACTGCCATAAAACAAACAACCATAGCTGCTTTGGAAGTTTGAATTTTTAATATTTCACTAAAATTTAAATATTGTTTACCTTCAAGAACATCAAGAATTTCCCTAATTTTAGTCTCTATGGGAATTTCTTTATACATTATTTCACGTACTTCTTCGGGAAGAGTCTTCAAAGCTTTTTGAAAACTTCTAACAAGGTCATCGATAGTAGCATCTATTTCGTAGTCATGCTCGTCAATAACTGCTCTCGGTCTATAATAAGTTTGAGAATATTCCTGTTCTTTGTTTGCTAAAAGTTTAGAAACTTCTTTATACTTTTGATACTCTAAAAGTCTCTCGGTAATATTATTCAGTTCTGCATCTGCATCTTCTTTATCTTTCTCATTATCGGGATGAAGCATTTTTGCTTTTATCTGCATTAATGTTGCTGCCATCACCAAAAAATCACCTGCCGTATCAAGATCAAGGTTTTTCATATTATCAAGATACATTAAATATTCGGAAGTAATCTCGGAAACCTGAATTTCTTTTATTTCCAAATCTGACTTTCTTATTAAGTGAAGTAGTAAATCCAGTGGACCTTCAAAAGTCTCAAGATGTACATCGTACATATTTTTTCCTCTAACTGCATATATTAACAAAAATATTTTGGTTAAAACTCTATAATTTCAAAAGTTATTTACAATATTCGACAACTCATAAAATCAAATTGGCAAATAATCGGTATTTATAAAAATTCTTATTTACTTTAACCTTCCAAAAATATTTTACACTTTTAGAAATGAAGTGCTCTGCGAACTTCTGTCATAGTTTTTGTGGCTTCAGCCGAAGCTTTTTTACTACCTTCTTCTAAAATCTTTTCAACAGCAGCTTTATCTTTTAAAAGTTCTTCTCTTTTTTCAACAAAAGGTCTTGTAAATTCGCACATCAAATCAGCAAGTTCTTTTTTGCACTTTACACAACCTATACAACCATTTTTACATTCCTGTTTTCTAACCTCAAAGTTCTCATTAAACAATTCATGAAAGGCAAAAACCACACAACCTTCCGGATGTCCAACATCAGTAGCTTTTATTCTTAACGGATCTGTATACATAGTTTTTACTTTCTTTACTATTTCATCTTCATTTTCGGCTATAAGTATGGAATTGCCATAACTTTTAGACATTTTTCTTCTATCAAGGCCGGGAACACGTGCTGTTTTAGTTAAAAGCGCCTGAGGTTCCAAAAGAACCTCCCCATAAAAATTATTAAATCTTCTTGTTATTTCTCTGGAATATTCTAAATGTGCCAACTGATCTTCGCCAACGGGAACATTTTGTGCCTTGTACAATAAAATATCGGCAGCCATAAGCACCGGATATCCCAAAAATCCATAATTATTTAAATCTTTCGATTGAATTTCTTTCAATTGTTCTTTGTATGTAGGACATCTTTGCAACCAACCGAGAGGAGATATCATAGAAAGTATCAAGAAAAGCTCCGCATGTTCTTTCACTTCAGATTGTCTAAAAATAACAGCTTTGTTCGGATCAATACCAACGGTAAGCCAATCTATTACCATATCAATCGAATTTTCTTTTATCTCTGAAGTATCGGCATAATTACTGGTAAGAGCATGCCAATCCGCAACCATATAAAAACATTCAAAATCTTGCTGAATTTTAATCCAATTTTTTAATGCTCCAAAATAGTGCCCTAAGTGTAATCTCCCGGTAGGCCTCATACCCGATAAAACTCTTTTATTTACCATTTTTTTACACCCTTAAAATTTTCAACTTATCAATCTTATAAGAAAGTTTACCATAGGTCGGATAATATCCCATAACCATCCTGTAATTAATAACAATACTATTATCCAAAAACCATACTTTTCTATCATTGCATATTTCATTGCCAATTCTCTCGGCAACAAATAAAAAACTATTCTTGAACCATCAAGAGGCGGTAATGGTATTAAATTAAATACGAAAAGAACAACGTTTATTACCACCATATACTGCAATATCAAATAAACATATCTCATTGTTTCCACATCGGGGAAATAGTTTCTAATAATAAACATCAATATCCCGGAAACTAATGCCAAAAAGATATTTGCCGTAACACCCGCTGCAGAAACATAAAGAATATCTTTTTTAGGATTTTTTAATTTAAGAACATTTATAGGTACGGGCCTTGCCCAACCAAATGCCGGTAACCCTGCAAGAAGTAAAGTTAAGGGTAATAATATCGTGCCTATTAGATCTATGTGGTAAATAGGATTAAGTGTCAATCTACCGAGAGACTTTGCTGTATCATCACCACACTTGTAGGCAACAAAACCATGTGCTACTTCATGAACTATTACAGAAAATAATAATACTACTATCGGTACAATATATTGCATTTTAACTTAATTTATCAATAAACTTAGTTCTAATTTTATACTTTTTACGCTCGAATGTCAAAAGAAAAAGAGCTTCACATTTTTAAAAGATTATATAATTAGATAATCAAAAGATATGAAGTTCAGCGATTTTGATAATATTTCATGGCTTCCGCCATATGACTTTTTAAATCTTTTATTCTCTTTTCATCCGAAGGATGCGTAGATAAAAAGTTAGCTATTCCACCCTGAGAACCGGAACTTGCTTGAGACATCCTTTCCCAGAATTTTACTGCTTCATTTGGATCATAACCTGCCTTTGCCATCAAGAGCAGTCCCATATGGTCAGCCTCAGATTCATGCTTCCTGCTGTAAGGTAAAAGAACACCTACATTCCCTGCCACATTTACACCCATAAGAATCAAATCTTTATTAGCATTATCTTGTAATGCTATATTCCCTGCTGCCAAACCATACTGCATCAACTGTGCTTGAGCTGCCCTCTCTGCTCCATGACGAGCAATAGCATGGGCAATTTCATGCGACATTACGGTTGCAAGTCCCGCTTCTGTTTGTGTATATGGCAAAATTCCTGTATATACTGCAACTTTCCCTCCGGGAAGACACCATGCATTTGCTTCATTATTTTCAAGTAAATTAAATTCCCACTCATAATCACAATCTGCAACAGCAGCTATTTTTTTACCGACTTTTTTTACAAGTTCCGTATTTATTTTATCCGTAGATATCTTGGATTCTTCCAAATATTGTTTGTAACTTGCCGCACCCGATGCAGCTTCTTCGCTTTCCGTACTTAATAACAACTGTTGTCTGCCGGTCATTGAAACCGTGGTACATGACGACAAAAATAATACAAACAACAACAAATAAAATTTTTTCATAATTTTTTCTCCGATAATAAAATACTTTTTATATTTTATCAAATTTTTAAAAATTTATAAAGAAAAAATGGCAAATCTTAAACAAAAATTTGCCATTTTTTATTGTAAAATATAGTTTAATTTAATCAGTTATTCCCATTCAATAGTTGATGGCGGTTTTTGAGAGATATCATAAACTACTCTGTTTGCTCCCTTAACCTCATTTATAATTCTGGAAGAAATTTTACCTAAAATTTCGTAAGGAAGTTTTACCCAATCTGCAGTCATTGCATCAACAGAATTTACAGCTCTGATAACAATAACGTATTCATATGTTCTCTGATCTCCCATAACTCCTACGGTTTTTACCGGAAGTATTATTGCAAACGACTGCCAAATTTTTTCATATAAACCGGCTTTTCTTATTTCGTAATCCACAATAGCATCAGCTTCTTTAACTATTCTTAATTTCTCTTCCGTAATCTCTCCTAAAGTTCTAATAGCAAGACCGGGGCCCGGAAATGGTTGCCTGTCAATAATTTCATTAGGAATTTTCAATTCTCTGCCAAGCTCACGAACTTCATCTTTAAAAAGAGATTTTAAAGGTTCTACCAATTTCATTTTCATTTTTTCCGGCAAACCGCCGACGTTGTGATGGCTCTTTATTGTTACAGCTTTACCGATTTTAGCACTTTCTATTACATCAGGATATATGGTTCCCTGTAACAAAAAATCTATGCCTTTTAATTTTTTGGCTTCTTTTTCAAAAACTTCTATAAAAGTATGCCCTATAATTTTTCTTTTTTGTTCAGGATCTATAATACCTTTAAGTTTATTTAAGAACAACTTTTTTGCATCAACAACTATTAAATTTTTGCCGAACTTTTTACCAAAAATTTTTCTTACACGCTCTGTTTCACCAAGTTTCTGTAATCCATGGTCAACATATACACTGAAAAGTTGTTTGCCGATAGCTTTATGCATCATAATTGCAGCTACGGAAGAATCCACCCCTCCCGATAAAGCACACAATACTTTACTTTTGCCAACCTGTTTTTTAATCCTTGAAATTTCATCTTTGATATAATTTTTCATCGTCCAGTCTTTAGAGACTTTGCAAACTTTGAAAAGAAAATTATCTAAAATTTGTTTACCGAAAGGAGAATGATGTACTTCCGGATGAAACTGTACACCATAAATTGTACCATTATTATTCACGATTGCGGCATTGGGGCAATTTCTAGAACTTGCAACAATTTTAAAATTTTTAGGAAGTTTTGTTAATTTATCACCATGGCTCATCCATACAGGCATTTTATTTTTCAGCCCTGCAAAAAGAAGAGATTTTGATTTTATTACTATATCTGCAAGCCCGTATTCTCTCTGTTTGGAATGCTGTACTTTACCGCCCAAATGGTGAGCTATTAACTGCATACCATAACAAATACCAAGAATAGGGACATTCATATTCCATACTTTTTCATCCGGATGAGGTGCATCTTTTTCGTACACACTATTAGGACCACCGGAAAGAATAATCGCTTCTACAGTATCAAGATTTTCTATTTCGTCAAGTTTTTTGTTCCCGGGAAATATTTCGCAATACACATGCGATTCCCTTATTTTCCTTGCAATAACTTGAGTATATTGAGAACCGAAATCAAGAATTAAAATCATATTATTTAATCTCCTTGTATCCAAGCATATTTAAATATGTAACAACTTTTTAATTTCCTTAGATTTATTAGTTGCTTCCCAGGGAAATTTACTTCTTCCGAAATGTCCGTAAGCTGCCGTCTTTGTGAATATCGGATTTCTTAAACCTAAATAATCAATTATTCCTTTAGGAGTTAAGGGGAAAATTTTCCTGACTACAGATTCCAGAATTTTTCCGGAAACTTTTCCCGAATGATGTGTATCAATCATAATCGAAACAGGCTCTGCAATACCTATTGCATAAGCCAATTGCACAGTACATTTGTCGGCAACTCCGCTTGCAACTATATTTTTGGCAATATGACGAGCCATATAACATGCACTTCTGTCAACTTTGGTAGCATCTTTTCCGGAAAAGGCTCCTCCTCCATGTGCGGCAAAACCACCATAAGTATCAACAATAATCTTTCTGCCTGTTAATCCCGTATCTGCTTGAGGCCCGCCAATTAAGAAAACACCTGTAGGATTAATATAAACTTTAGTTTTTGTGTCGATATATTTACCAACAACAGGTTTTATTACTTTATTAAAAATTTCTTCTTTAGCTTTTTTAGTAATATTTTTTTTCGACTTATCTAAAACTTCTTCAGTATGTTGTGTAGAAAGAACAATAGTATCAACCCTGTATGGTTTCCAATCTCTGTATTCAACAGTAATTTGTGTTTTTCCATCGGGGCCTAAATATTTTAAAATGTTTTTCTTTCTTACTTCAGAAAGTTTTAAAGCAAGTTTATGTGCCAACATTATTGGAAGAGGCATCAATTCTTTGGTTTCTTTGCAGGCAAAACCTATCATTAAACCTTGATCTCCCGCTCCTCCGGTATCAACACCCCTTGCTATATCGGGTGATTGCGTGTTTATTACATCAAGTACCGTACAATTTTTATAATCAAAACCATATTTTGCATCGGTATAACCTATATTTTTTAAAGCCCGTTTTATAATTTTTATTTTGTCAATTTGTGCGTTGGTAGAAATTTCCCCGCCTATTACCAAAAGTCCGTTAGAAACAAATGTTTCGCAGGCAACCCTGGCATTTTTGTCCTGTTTTAAAATTGCATCTAGAATACTATCTGAAATTATATCACAAATTTTGTCTGGATGTCCTTCGGTTACAGATTCTGATGTAAAAAACCATCCACGATTATTTCCTTCTATTTTCATAATTTTTCCTTATATTTTAACAATTTATTTTATATCAAAAAGCAAACCATTGTAAACCGATAGCCTGCCCGGAACATTTGTTCCGATTATACTTGAATAAAGTCTTGCATTTTTGCCTATCAAAATATTGTTCCAAATTACAGAATCTTTTATTATAGCATCATCTTGAATTTTCACATTATTACCAATAACAGTTCCATTATCTATAACAACATTTTTGCCTATAACACAATTTGCACCTATAACAGATTTTCCTATAAATTTAACGGTTTTATCTATTTTACAACCGATATCGGCAAAACATTCGGTATTTTTTATTTTTCTGCCAATTATCTTTACTGAAAATTTACCAAATAGAGCATCCTGAACACCCTTTTTATATTCATCAATATTCCCAATATCAGTCCAATAATCATTCATAACATAAGCATAAATGGGCTTTTTCAATTTTAAAAGTTTTGGCCATAAATTTTTGCCAAAATCATAAAAACCTTCCGGGATATACCTAAATACTTCCGGCTCAAAAATATAAATACCCGTATTTACCGTATCGGAAAAAATTGAGCCCCATGTAGGTTTTTCTACAAAATTTATAATTTTATTAAATCTGTCAGTTAATGTAATACCATATGCAAATTTTGTTTCAACACTTTTTAAAACCATAGTTGCCAAAGATTTTTTCTTTTTATGAAATGCAATTGCAGATGTTAAATCCACATTGGTAAGGCCATCTCCCGACATAACAACAAAAGTTTCTTTATCAAAATATTTTTTACATTTTTTTAAGCCACCTGCAGTTCCCAGAAGAGTTTCCTCATAAGAATAATTTATATCAACGCCGAATTTTTTACCATCACCGAAATAGTCGGTAATCATCTTAGGCAACATATGTAAATTCATAACAACAGAAGTAATGTTATGTTTTTTTAAGTTATTTATTGTATGTTCTATCACAGGTTTGTTAAGCAACGGGATCATAGGTTTAGGATATTCATAAGTTAAAGGTCTCAAACGAGTACCTACACCTGCCGCAAGAATAAATGCTTTCATTTTCCCTCTAATATTTTTGTTATAAATTTTAAACTACAAACCTCGATTATTATACTATTTACATACAAACAATACAAGGTTTTCTATGGCGGATTTTTCATCAACTTTGCCTGTTTTTAATGCAATGTCTATTTTTAAAATTTCCGCCATACACTTTTTCAAATGAGAAAGGCTATATCTTTGTAAATTATAATAATACTTGTCTTGGAAAAAAGAATAAACCCTTATATAATTCAATGCATCTTGAGAACTATATCCCTTTTCTTCCATCAAACTTTTTGCAGTAAGAAGTTTTCTTACTGCCGAAGATATCGAAGATAAAAGAGAAATTGCTTTTTCACCTGACTGCATCATTTTTTCAATAATAAAAAGACTGTATCTTAAATTTTTTTCTTCTATTGCATTGGTTAACATAAAAATATTTATTTCTTTGGTAAAACCGCTTATTTTAACAAAATCTTCCGCTGTGACTTCTTGCTTATCTTTACCGAGATAAAGGCAAATTTTTTCTATTTCGCTTGCAACATTTTGTAAATCTAAGCCTGTATCATTGATAATTTGCCCTATCACATCATATGATACTTTTTTTCCACGAACAGCAAACTCCTCCTGTATAAAAGCTCTTACATCTTTCTCATACATTTTTTTGCAATCAACACATACACAGGCTTCTGCCTTTTCGCACAAAAAAATTAAATCTTTTCTTTTGGAAGTGGAATTTTTTATTTTTTCCGGAAATATTATAACAAAACATGTCGTATCCACCGGATTTTCTATAAGTCTTGTTATTTTTTTAAAGTCATCATTTTTTAGTTTGTTTGCCTGCTTTAAAACTACCAGCCTTTTATCCGTCAAGAAAGGAAGAGTTTCAACAGCATTTGCTATATCGTCTCCGGATACTTCCGTTGCCTGTAAAATATCTTTATTTAAATCATCTGATGGAACAATTTTTTCTAACTTTTTAAGATTATCTTCCAACAAGAAAACCTCTTCTCCTGCTAAAAAATAGACAAGAGCAAGTTTTTTTGGAGACAATTGTTTTTTGAACATATAGTTAGTTAAAAATTTCATAATTCCTCAATAATTTGTCGCTAAAAACACATTTAAATTTTAAATATTCTATAAAATTTTAAAAAATTTATAAACAAAATAAACAAAAACCGTTAGAAAAATTGCAGCATAAACCCCTGCAAAGATATCGTCAAGTATTACTCCAAATTCATTTTTTATCTTTTGGTCTGCATAACTGACAGGATAAGGCTTCCTAACATCAAAAATTCTAAACAATATAAAACCCACTGTATAAATTACAAGAGCCTTTAAAGAAATATTATTTTTAAGTACATCTACAACAAACAGAAATGTTACCGACTGACCGATAAATTCATCTACAACAATAAAAGACGGATCATGCTCTGTATATAATAAAACTTTTTTTATTGCCGGAACAGCTATAGCAAAAACAAAAATTATCATTGCCAATAATCCCCAGAGGCCAAAACAATAAGAAACTAAAAAAATTACAGGCAAACTTACAAACGAACCAAATGTTCCGGGTGCCTTAGGAAAATATCCGGCTCCAAAAAGTGTAGAAATAATATAAGCAAAATTTTTATTCATTTTTCCTCTTTTTATATTCTATAAACGCAACTCGGGAACAGAGGATACTTTGTTTGTTGCAGAAAATATTTTTATAAACAAAGCCTTCATATATTGTGCTTTTTCCATATCACCCTTAATTTTATAAATCAAAGATAAATTGTGATATACTTCCGGGTTATATTCATCAAGAGATAATGCTTTCAACAAACATTTTTCCGCTTCGTCAATCCTGCCCATTTTGATATACAATACAGCCAAATTTACATAATGTTTGGAATGTTTGTGAATACTAATGGCGGTTTTATATTTTTCTTCAGCCAAATCATATGCTCTGTATTCTGCAAGAATTCCTGCCATTACGGCATTGGCAATATCGGATTGAGGACAGTCCACTAATGCATTAGTCCAAAAGATATCTCTATTTCTAAATTTCTGACTATGCATAAATAATATTAACGAAAATAAAAGGAAAACTATCGCAATAACAACTAAAAATTTTTTAACAAAAATTTTGTCACAATTTTTGATTATTTCAGATAACATTAACAAAATTCCCGTAAGAGATAAATATATTCTATGATCGTAAAATTGATTATGTGGAAGAATAAATGTAGGAATAAGAAACATTAAGAACCATACAAATCCGAAAATAATTATTTTTAAATTATATCCGCATTTTCTAAATTTTGAAAGTAATAACACAAAAATTAAAAGTACCAATCCGCATAGAACATAATCCGTACTTACAACCGATGAAAAAACCGTCAGTTTTATAGGGAACAAAATATTGGCAATATACTTTGTAACTGCAGGAAAAGATGCAACAAAACTATCCATAAAAACATTAATACCAGCACTTTGCGTTTGATAACTGAGAACAAAAAAGCGATACCAAAGATAACAAGCAGATATAACAATGTACAATAAAGCAGCCATTGACAAATTAAAAATTGAATTTTTAAGAAACGATAACGACGCGCGATGCCGACTTACCATGATGTCAAACATATAATTTTTTTGTTCCGATAAAGAAAAAGCAATCAATGCTAAGTAAAATAAAGGAACAAAAATGGCAGTTTCTTTGGTAAATAATGCTAAAACAAAAAACAACAAATGCAAAGAAAAAAACAAAATTTTTTTATTATTTTCTCTGATAAATCTTATCAAAAAGTAAAAAGATAAAATTATAAATAGCGTTAACAAAGTGTCATTTCTTCCCGGTATCCATGAAACTGCCTGCACCAAAACGGGATGGCTTGCAAAAATTAGGCACAACATCAAAGTTTTTTTCTTATCGTACCTTAAAATTAAAGTTAAATATAAAAAAAAGACACAAAATAAATGCAATAAAATATTTGTTAAATGATAACCTAAAGGATATGTCCCGTACAGATATTTTTCAAACATAAAAGATAAATTTAATACTGGTCTGCAAAATTTATCATTTTCCTGGCCGAAAACAGTATCAGTTAAAATGTTTTTAATATTGGAAAAAGATAAGTAATCTTGTTTATCAATTATTAAAACATCATCATCATAAAATGTCCAATCATAAAACAGACTATTTCCATATAAACAGAATATAACTATAGCAAAAAAAACAAATACACTAATATTAAAATGGTTGATAATAAATTTTTTCATGATATTATCCGGACTTCAATTTTATCAAAAGTGATTTTAAGTCTATCGGCAAATTCAGCAAGTTCTTTCGCCCTACTGACATCTCCCTTCTTGTAATAAATTAGGGCTAAATTACTATAATGATAAATGTTGTATGGCTCCAAATTAATGGCTTTTAGCATATGTTGTTCAGCTTTATCATACATACAAATATCGGCAAGAAGCATTGCGAATTTAGCATTTATGTATGGTGAATCAGGCGTGTCGTTCAATTCTCCGATAAAAGCTGTCCATCTGTCATAATATCTGTCCATCTTAAAAAATGTCGTATAAGAATATCCAATCAGGACAAATATCAATACCGCCATTATTATTTTATTACCGTTTATTTTATATTTTTGCAAACAGTTTAGCAACACATAATAACCACATATCATGGGAAGAAAAATTCTGTTCTGCGCATAACTATGCATATTATTCCACATAATCATCGTCGGTAAAAGAAATAATATAAAAGAAATACCTGCAAAAGAAACTACTTTAATATTTTTATATTTCATTTTAATAAAAATTAACACAAAAACAAGCAATGTTAAAACAAAAAGTATTATATCTTGAACCGGAGTTAGTTTATTTGTCATCGGAAACAAAAGATTGTAAAAATATTTTATTACTACAATAAAATTATTGGCAACAGAATATACGTAAAAATATATTGTATCTGTGTAAGAAGATGCTCCAACAGCAATATAATGTAAAAACAGATATCCCGTAACTATTGCAATGTATAAAAATACAATATAAACTAAACGGCTACGGCTGAAACTTTGATACTCAGGTAACCTGTCGGGCAAAGATTTAAAATAAGAAGAAGAAAAAAACAAGAAGAAAAAAATATAAATGAAAGGAAGAACAATAGCAGTTTCTTTGGTAAAAAGAGCTGTAACAAAAAATAATAAATGTAAAACCAAAAACAATACTTTTTTCGGTTGTTGCCAACTTTCTGCCGTTTCAATAAATCTCAAAAGGAAATAAAAAGATGCCACTGCAAACAATGTTAAAAGGCTTTCGCTTCTATCTACGGGACGGCAAACTATTGGGCACAATAACGGATTTACAGAAATAAGCAAACTAAAAAACAATGACCAAACTTTGTTATTCTTATAAGAAAAAAACAAATATATAGAAAATATTGTTAACAAAAAAATCAATATGTTTGATATATGATAACTTATTGGATTAAGACCTGAAATAGTTCTATCTATTGCAAAACTGACATTTAATAATGGTCTGTAGCCGGTATCACCATCAACACCAAAAAAGCTATCCGTAAACATTGTATAAATATTTGATAATTTTAAATAATCCTGCTTCTCAAGAATTAAAATATCATCGTCAAGAAACTGCCAATCAAACATTATACTTTTAGCATATAAACCAAATATAACAAGTGCTATTATTATAAAAGCCGCAAGGCTAAAATGATTCTTAAAAATTTTTTTCATTATAAATTATAAATAAAAAAAGAGAGGCATTATAGCCTCTCTTTTTTTTGTGCTTATTTAAAGAATTACATTTTTAACTTTTGTAACCCCATCAAGTTTAGCAAGTTTGCTGATAACATCTGCGGAAACTTCACCATCAATTTCAAGAACTGTTACTGCCTGTTTGCCGGACTCTTTCCTGCCGACATTCATACCTGCAATATTGATGGAACCAGAACCAAGAATTGTTCCCAATGTTCCGATCACACCGGGTTTGTCGGTATTATTTATAAATATTTTATGACCTGTAGGTTTAATATCTACGGTTAAACCATCGATAGAAATAATCCTCTGTTGTTTGTCAAACAATGTTCCCGCCATAGAGTATTCACCTTTATCCGTTTTAACTTTAACTGAAATCAAATTGTTATATTCTTTACAATCTCTAACAATAGCTTCTTTAACGGCAATACCTCTTTCTTTTGCAACTGAAGTTGCATTAACAGAATTAATTCTTAAATCAAGTATCTGACCTAACAAACCTTTAAGGTAAGCAACCGTTAAAGGATTTGTTTTGAAATCTGCTACACTACCGCAATAGCTGATTTCTATTTCAGAAATTCCACCCTCAACAATCTGCCCTTGGAAAGAACCCATCTTATCTGCTAATTCTATATAAGGCATCATCTGTTTCTGAGATTCCCAATCGACAGTTGCAACATTAACCGCATTCCTAATGATTCCTTTTGTGAAGAAATCAACTGCTACACTTGCCATTTCTATGGCAATTTTAACTTGAGCTTCCTCAGTGGAGGCTGCAAGATGCGGAGTAGTAATTATATTAGGAGTTGTTTGTATAGACCAATCAATTGGAGGTTCTTTTACAAATACATCAAGTGCAGCATTAGCAACTTTACCGGACTTAACCGCTTCAATTAAATCTGCATCATTGATTATTGCACCTCTTGCACAATTGATAATTCTTACACCATCTTTCATTTTAGCAATATTTGCCTTATTAATCATTCCTTTTGTATCATCGGTTAAAGGAGAATGTATTGATAAATAATCCGCCTGTTTAAAAACTTCATCCAAAGTAGTTAACTCTATTCCATTATTTTTGGCAACTTCTGCATTTGCAAACGGATCATAAGCTACAACTTTCATACCAAAAGATAAAAGTCTCTTCGCAACTTCATTTCCAATTCTTCCCAAACCTATAAGGCCAAGAGTTTTACCGAAAATTTCGTTACCCATAAACTTCTTCTTTTCCCATTTTTGAGATTGCATCGAAACTACTGCTTGAGGAATATTTCTTGCCATGGAAAGGATTAAACCTATAGTATGTTCCGCTACGGAAATTGTATTTCCTCCCGGAACATTTGATACAACAATACCTTTCTGTGTTGCAGCCTGTTTATCAACATTATCGACACCTGTTCCTGCTCTGCCGATAAATTTTAATTTCTGTGCTGCAGCTATTATATCTGCTGTAACTTTTACTTCGGAACGTATTATAAGCCCATCATAATCTTTTATAAGTTCTTTGAATTCCTCCGGAGAAGGTTTTGCATGAACCTCTACCTTAAAATCCGGATGATTTAATAACTGATCTAAGCCTTCCTGACTATCATAAGTCATCAAAATTTTGAACATTTTTTGCACACTCCTGTAATATAAAAATTATTTTTTCTTTTTTTTACTCTTTTTACTCTTATTTTTTGTATCATTTTCACCAAAAGCATATTTAATAACATCTCTCATATGTTTAACGGGAATCATCTGAATTTTCTTTTTTACATTTTCCGGAATATCCACTAAATCTTTCTTGTTCCCTTCAGGGAAAAGAACCATATCTATTCCTTCTCTATATGCAGCAAGAACTTTTTCCTTCAGTCCGCCGATAGTTAATGCCCTACCTCTAAGCGTTATTTCACCTGTCATAGCAAGTTTTTTTCTAACAGGTTTATTCATACAAACCGACGCTAATGCTGTTGCCATTGCAAGCCCTGCACTAGGACCATCCTTAGGAACTGCGCCTTCAGGAACATGAACATGGAAATCCTTATTTTTAAATATATCTTCGTCTATTTTCAATTGTTTGGCGGAAGATTTAACATAAGTAAATGCTGCCTGAACTGATTCCTTCATAACATCACCAAGCTGACCTGTTAAGTTAAGAAGGCCTTTACCTTTCATTTTATTAACTTCTATGGTAAGAGTTTCTCCACCTACTTCAGTCCATGCAAGGCCCGTTACTACACCGACGTCATTTTCTGATATTTTCTCCCTTTCGTAATGGGGAATACCCAAATATTTTTCAATATTTTTTGCAACTATTTTAACCGTATTTTTCTTTTCAAGAGCCAGCTCTTTTGCAACCTTTCTGCAGAGATTTGCAATTTCTCTATTGAGATTTCTTACCCCTGCCTCTCTCGTATAACTGGCAATAACTTCATTTATCGCACTATCGTCAATTGAAATTTCTCCGTCCTTTAAACCATGATCTGCCATCTGTTTCCTAAGTAAAAATTTCTTTGCGATAAGAAGTTTTTCTTCATCGGTATAACCTGAAAATCTGATTATTTCAAGCCTGTCAAGCAAAGTGTTTGGAATATTACTTAATGTATTTGCTGTAGTAATAAACATAACATCGGACAAATCATAATCAACATCAAGATAATGATCTCCAAATGCATAATTCTGTTCGGGATCAAGAACTTCTAAAAGTGCTGCAGAAGGATCTCCCCTCCAATCGCTACCCATTTTATCAATTTCATCCAGAATAAATACCGGGTTTGCAGAACCTGCTTTCTTCATAGATTGAATGATTTTTCCAGGCATAGAACCAATATAAGTTCTTCTATGTCCTCTGATTTCTGCTTCATCACGGACACCACCCATAGATATTCTGACAAAATTTCTACCGAGACTTCTTGCTACCGATTTAGCAATAGATGTTTTACCTACTCCCGGAGGTCCTACGAAACAAAGAATCGGTCCTTTAATTTTTTTGACTCTGGAAAGCACTGCCAAATATTCTATAATTCTTTCTTTTACTTTATCTAATCCGTAATGATCTTCATCCAGAATTTCTTTTGCTCGAATTAAATCGAGGTTATCCTCGGTAAGTTTTTTCCAAGGCAAATCGAGAAGCCATTCTATATAAGTTCTAATAACACTTGCTTCCGGAGATTGAGGAACCATCTTTTCCATTCTGGCAAGTTCCTTTTCTGCAGTTTCTCGTGCTTCCTGACTCATAGAACTGGCTTTGATTTTTTCTCTCAATTCATCAATTTCTTTTGTATTTTCATCTTTCTGCTTCAATTCTTTCTGAATAGCTTTCATTTGCTCATTAAGATAATATTCTTTTTGATTTTTTTCTATTTGTGAACGGACTCTGGTTTGAATTCTTCTTTCGATATTTAATATTTCTATCTCAGCATTTAAAATTTCTATTATCTTATTTAATCTTTTTAACGGATTTATTGCCTCCAATATTATCTGTTTTTCACTATTTTTTATCGATATATGTGCAGCTATGGTATCTGCAAGTTTGGAAGGATCCTGTATATTGGAAACAGATATAGATATATCCATCGGCATTCTCGGATTAAGACGAACATACTGCTCAAAAAGAGCAACTATTCTTCTCATAACAGCTTCAACTTCAGGTGTACGTTCTATATCTTCATTAAAAATATTTAAACCTACTTCAATATAACCTCTATCGCTGAGTTTAAATTCTGTCCATTCAGCTCTGGCAACACATTCAATGAGAATTTTTAAAGTTCCGTCAGGCATTTTAAGCATCTGAAGAACTTCACATATTGAACCTACGTGAAAAATATCATCGGGAGTAGGTTCTTCTATTTGAAGATTTTTCTGGGTAGCAATAAAAATATATCTGTTGGTGGTCATTGCCTCTTCCAGGGCTCTTATGGACTTATCTCTGCCCACAGCCAAAGGAAGTACCATTGCCGGGAAAAGAACTACATCCCTGACAGGTAACATAGGTAAAACTTTCGGAATAGAACTTAATTTATTTTCTAAAGGTTTTTCGCTCATGAAAAAGCCTCCTTAGGAAACACTTTTGTAAATAAATTTTGGGGTTACCTTATTTTTTACTGTATTTAAGTCTACTATACACTGCTTTATTTTGTTTTCGTTAAACATCTCAAACATCGTCTCGTTAAGAAGTTCCTCTATCATAGAGCGCAAGCCTCTTGCACCGGACTTTCTGTTTATTGCAATTGATGCAATTTCTTTTAAAGCATCATCTTCAAAAACCAAATCTATTCCTTCCATTTCGAACATCTTTTTATACTGTTTAACTATGGAATTTTTAGGTTCCGTTAAAATATGTACCATATCCTCTACGGAAAGATGTTCTAATGTAGATACTACAGGAAGTCTGCCGACAAGTTCCGGTATTAAACCATATTTAATTAAATCTCTGGGATCAACTTGTGCAAACATTTTATCTTTGTTTATAAGTTTATCTTCTTTTGATGTTTCTTTAACCGTATCAAAACCAATAATTTTTTTATTAAGTCTTGACTCTATTATTTTTTCAAGTCCGTCAAAATCTCCTCCGCAAATAAACAAAATATTAGTTGTATTAACTTTAATATTTTCTTTCTGAGGATGTTTCCTGCCTCCTTGAGGAGGAACATCGGAAATAGTACCTTCTATTATTTTTAAAAGAGCCTGCTGAACACCTTCACCGGAGACATCTCTTGTAATAGATTTATTCTCCGATTTTCTTGCAATTTTATCTATCTCATCTATATACACTATTCCAGTTTCTGCTCTTTTAACATCATATTTACAATTTTGTAAAAGACGTGTAAGAATATTCTCCACATCGTCACCTACATAACCCGCTTCCGTAAGAGTGGTAGCGTCCGCTATTGCAAAAGGAACATCAAGCATTCTTGCTAAAGTTTGAGCAAGAAGAGTTTTCCCTGTTCCCGTAGGACCCAACAAAAGAATATTTGATTTTTGTAATTCAACATCATTTTCTAAATTTATATTTGTTTGAATTCTTTTGTAGTGATTATATACGGCAACGGACAAAACTTTTTTTGCATTGTCTTGTCCAATAACATAACTGTCCAAAAACTTTTTTATATCTTTTGGTTTTGGTACAGGTTTTATTACGGGCTTAGATGAAGTCTGTTGTTCTTGTTCCTTCTTTTCAAAGCTGTTCAGTATATCATTGGAACGTTTGATACAATCAGAACAAATAATAGCCCCACCACCGCCGATAAATTTCTTGCCGGCAGTCCTCGGTTTACCGCAAAACAAACATTTTTGTTCAGTAATGTTATTATTGTCATTTGCCATTTTATTTTTTCCCTGAAAGTATTACTTCATCAATTATTCCGTACTCTTTTGCTTCTTGTGCAGACATGTAATAATTTCTTTCTGTATCTGCAATTATTTTTTCTTTAGGCTGCCCCGTATGAGCAGCTAAAATATCTGCAAGCTTACTCTTTGTAAGAATAAGTTCTTTAGCTTCCAAATCTATATCAGTAACTTGCCCCGATATTCCCCCACCATATATTAACGGCTGATGAATCATTATTCTGGAATGTTCAAGAGCATATCTTTTGCCTTTACTTCCGGCTGCAAGAAGAACTGCTCCAAAAGACATTGCCATTCCCATGCATATTGTGGTAATAGGACTTTTGATATACTGCATAGTGTCATAAACAGCAAGCCCCGCCGTTACCATACCTCCGGGGGAATTTATATAAAGGTTAATATCTTTTGTATTATCTTCCGCATCCAAATACAGAAGCTGTGCTATCAATGCATTTGCAGAATCCGTAGTAACTGCACCCTCAGCACCACCCACAAATATAACTCTGTCTTTTAAAAGCCTGGAATATATATCGTAACCAACGGAACCACTGCTACTTCTGTCAATTACTGTAGGAATAAAGTTTGGCATTACGCCCCCTATTTCGTAGTTTCAGAAATTTTTGCGTTATCGGTTAAAAATTTAAATATTTTTTCTTCTTTCATTGATGAAGAAATATTTTCAAGATTTTCTTTAAAATAATTTTCTACATCATCTTTTCTTTGAGGGTTAGAACTAAGCATCTTTTGTTTTTCCGCATCTAAATCTTCTTTTGTAACTTCAAGCTTTTCAATATTGCAAATGGAATTTAGAATATATGCAAGACGGACATTTTTTTCCGCTTCTTCCGCATATTTGGCTTCAGAAGATTCTATCTGTTTTTTGATAAACTCTTCATTTGCACCCTGACTTTTCATATAGTCTGACATTCTTTTAATCAAATATTTTTTTTGATTTACAACCACAGATTCGGGAACATCAAATTTGTTCGTCTTCAAAAGATGCTCAACAATTTGTCTTTCCATTTCGGAATTTTGACGTCTTATTTCTTCAGCTTCCAAAGATTCTTTAATTCTTTTTTTCAAATCATCAAGATTTTCAAGGCCCAAATCTTTTGCTAAATCATCGTTGAGTTCAGGAAGTTTTTTATTCTTTACTTCTTCTATCGTCGTTTTGAACAAAACTTTCTTCCCTGCCAGTTCTTTATTTAAATAATCTTTGGGATATTCAATTTCTATATCTTTTGTTTCACCTTTTTTTGCATTTACAAGACCATCTTTAAAACCTTGCAATGTGTTAGGCGCGGATAAATCTATCATAAATTCTTTTGCTTTTATTTTTTCTATCGCTTTGCCATCCATAAATCCTTCATAATTCACAATAGCAAAACTATCTTTTTTAACAATTCCATCATCGGAAATAACAAGGCTTGCGTTTCTATCACGAAGAACTTCAACTTCGGCATTTATCTTCTCATCGGTAATCTTATTTATTTCTTTATTTATTTTTATCTCTTTGTAATCCTTTGCGGTAACTTCAGGTTGACATTCCGCTTTAAAGGAATATTTCAAATCTTTACCAAAATCATAGTCTATATTTGTAATTACCGGCATTGTTAAAGGAACAAATTTTTCTTTTTCCAATACATCAAAAACTGTTTTCTGTACAAGGTTTTCGATTAATTTTTCTTTTGCAAGTTCGGAATAATTCTTTTTCACCATATCCATAGGCACTTTGCCTGCTCTGAAACCTGCAATTTTTGCCGAAGACTGAATATTTTTATAAACATTATCTAATTCAGGCTCGGTTTGAACAGAAGCAATTTCCACTTCCATAGATATAGAACATGGTTTCTTTTCCAAAACTTTTGATTTAAACTCATACTTTGCTGCACTCATTTGATACTCTCCGTATATTTTATTTTTGTTTTATTATCAACTGCGGATAGAGGGACTTGAACCCCCACACCTTACGGTATATGGTCCTAAGCCATACGCGTCTGCCAATTCCGCCATATCCGCATCATTATAAGGAGTGGTCATTATATCATTTTAATAGGAAAATAGTCAATAAAAACAATGCTTTGGAAGGTTAAAAACAGATAAAAGAAAATTACATGAAGTGACAAAGCATCATATTGATATACGATACAACAGATTATGCTGCTGCCAGTACAGAGCGAAGACCGGTTAGTGTCTTTTCATTGATAAATTCTATGTTACTGCTATCAACTTGAGATAAATTTTTATCAGCATATACAGGAATGAGCTCAACAATTGCAGCAATTGCATCAGGGGCAGATCGCTCCAATGCAAGAGGCGATAATTTTGTAAGAAGTTCGTTGAGAGATTTATATACCTCAGCAGGAGTCATACTATTAACCGACTGCTTAAAAGCATCAACCGCAATGATGGTACCTTTAATTGAATTATCGTATTGTGTATCTACGGCAAGATTTTCATAATATTGAGAAACAACTGATTTGTAAAGTACTTCCGCAAGAAGAACCTCAAGGTTATGATCGCTTAAGCCGTATTTTATATCTTGTTGCCTTAAATAATTTACAACTAAAATTCTTTTAAGTATTTCTTCACTAAAAACGGCTTTTTCAGAATCTTTCAAAGTATTATAATAAATAGAAATTTGTGAGGATGGCTCTAAATAAGAAGATAATCGTTCAAATTTTGTATACTCACCGGTTTTTATAATATCAACAATTACATCTTGAGGAATTTCAGGAATCTGTTTAAAATCAAAGTTAGTTGCAGCTTGCTTAACAAAGGCTATTTTTCTATCTGCCATTATTTTCTTAATATTAATTGCAGAATTTAAAAATGTAAATATACCTGAAGTTTTATCAAGTTCATCTCTAAACTGACTGATTCTAAGCACTGACAAGCTTCCATCGAAACTTTCTATCTTACTTAAATCGGAAATCATTTTTACTCTTGTTTGTATCGTAGATACACTATCAAAATATATACCATTTGCAACATAGGTAAAAATGCCATATTCAAAATATTTTTGTAAATCCGTACCTGTATCAACTTGCTCAAACACAACAGAAATATCTTTGTTTTCATCCTTCAGTTGTTTAATAATTTCTCTAAATTTAATCTTTGCATCGTAATCATTCCCATATTTCTGTTGAAGAAGATTTATAATTTTATCAATATAAGAATTTGTAAATAAAATCTTAGCACTTGTTCCCAATGTGTCGGACTTAATAAATGTGTTTATGGTCGATACCATATCTTCATATGAAGAAATTGTATCTGCGGAATCGTCAATAAATACGGCAATGTTTTGGTTTATTGTTATAGCATCAATTTTTTTATTAGCTATAAGAGCGCCCTCTTTTTCAAAGTCAATACGATCACCGGTTTTCAATGCATTTACACCGATGATAATATAACCTTCATCAGAATAAGAAAGATCCCTATCGGGATTGGATGTATCTATTATCATAATTTTATCATTAAATTTAGCGCCATAAAGAGAACGGAAAGAATAACTATCAACAAAATCAGATACTAAATCTTCCTGTACTGCTCCGGAAGAAAAGAGCACTGTATTGCCCCTGTATTTACCAAGCCAAACTCTCTGCCCTTTTATTTTTATAGGGACCGGAACAAAATTAAAATCTTCTGCATTTTTTTCTATCTCATTAAGGACAATTATCGTTCCATCTTCTCTAAAAGAAACTCTATCCTTACCATAAGTTTTTATTGCTTCTTGTACACCAGAAGCTTTAATAAACTTAAAATCAATTATCGCATGTGCAAAAATATTTACAACAAGAGCTATTATCATTGATGTAACAAAAATTCCTGCTAATGTAAGCAAAGAAATTAAAAATGAAAAATTTGCCATAGCAAAGAAAACTGCAAAAGAAATTGTCGTTGCTAAGCCAGCAAACTTTGCAATATTTGTTATTTTCGACAAGTTTTTTGCACCTGTAGTATCAGAAGTATGCTCTTTAACAAATTTGTTAGGGCTAAAGAAAGAGTATAATGTTTCCGCTTTTAAAATGGCCTTTAAAATATTTAGTGTGGATGCAGAACCCTGCATGATTAAATCATTTATTTTTTTAAATGTCGACGGAAGAATGGATTTATCTGAAGCATAGGGACTATAAACAATTGTTTCTCCCGCATATTCTCCATCAATATATTTAATTTCAATTTCTTCAACATCTACATTTAGATCTTGTGAATTCAATTCTTCACCAAAATAAAGCCTTCCTACATTTAAAATTATTTTCATGTGTTCTAAGTCTATAAGATTTGGCGTCAGTTCGGGTTCGGCAAAACAAGATTTGTACTCATCCATAGTTAAATTTATAGTCAACTCTCCGTTGTTGTCAAAATAAAAATTATTTCTCCAATAAGAGCCATAATTCTTTCCTTCAAAATTCTGTCTTCCCCAAGGATTAACAGGCAAATACTGTAATTTTACCGCAGCATTATCAACAGGATCTATCAAACTCATTTTTATTTTAACATACTCCGCTTTTGAAAGATCAAAAGGCTTATCTCCTGGAAGAAGTATGGAATAACTTTTCCAAGTATCGCCTACATTTTCTGCGACTATGACAGGCTTATAGTTTGACCTATCTGAAGGAGTATAACTAACACCGGAAATTTTGGCTATAGGAAAGAAAAAAGAATTGTAATGTTCTTGAACAGTTTGTCCTATAGTTGTACAAAGCGCAGGAATTGCATACACAGCCCATCCATATGATTTGTAATTCAACTCTCCGTTCACATCGGAATAAGGAATATATCCATCGGTAAATCCAAGAGCCTCGGAATATGCAACAACATCCGCCATTATTTTTTTGCATTTATCCGTTTTCCCTGCAAGTTTATATGAAACAGCCAGTTCCATAATCCATTCAAAAACTATATTGCTTCCGGTCTTACTATCACATACATAAAGATCATCATAAGTTTTTTTGTTATAGGTAACAGATTTTTTAAAATTGTCTTCTACATATTTAAAAATATCATCTGTGTCTATATCTTTTGCAGCTGTTTTTTCATATATTTCAGGATTATATCTTTTTACGGCTAACAAAACTTGAATAGCCCATGCTTGAACATCCAGCACTTTTTCTCCGTCCTCAACACCTCTGTAAAAATAATGTTGTTGGCCATTATAAACTTTTGTATACAAAAAATTAAGGCCTTTTTCAAGTCTGTCTTTGGCATATAAATCTTCGGGATTATCTATCAATTTTAAATTCCAGTAAGCAATCGCATCTAAAACATGTTCTGTTGAAACATACGACTCTGCATGTTCTCCATAGTAAGAGCCATCTTCTTTAGCAACAGTTTTTAAATAATTATCCACTTTCTCTATAAGAGAATCAAATCTGCCATTATCTTCTTCTGAAGTAAGCTTATATTGCATAGCGGCTATTCCAACCCATACAGCTTCTCCTGTTACAACTTTGCTTTCTTCATACAAATTCGATTTATATAAATCACCATTACTGTTGATATTTCCAAGGATTGCTTCTGCTTCGGGAAATCTACCTATTTGCATATAGGATATCGCTGCCAGCGCCTGATCGTAAAGATTTTCAAGATTTTGCAATATATATAAGTCAGAAAATTTAACTTCATTTTGATACTGAACCGGCATATTTTCATATAAAAAAGATTTGTACCTGCCTTTCCCGTTAGCAAAAGATTGCAAATTATCATAAACTGTACCGTTAAAATCTATATTTGTATCAGTCAGTTGTTGTTCTGTAATATAATTTATTCCATCATTTTTATCTTTCATTCTACAAGCTGTCATATTTAATACGACAGTAAGGGCAAATACAAGAGCAATAACTTTTTTTACAATATTTGCAACAATTTTTCTCGTAGTTTTTGGAGCTTTAGTTTTTGATTTTTGTTTTTTTTCTGCAGCAAGGAGCCCTTCCTGCATAAAACCTGGCATATACTCATAAATTATCGGTTCTATCCCATCAAGGCTCTTTCCTTCGTAATTTGATGCAGCAATGTCATATATTGCGCCATTACCGAGATACCATTTATTTTCTACCATAAACAAACAAATATCTTTAGATATTTTATATATCTGTGGAGCAAAAATATCCCGCCCGAAATTAAATGTTGTTTTATTTACAAGCTCTACTAAATTTTCAAGTTCTTTATCCGTTACCTGTTGAAACTGCCCTTGTGATAAATTTTTCATATCCTGAGCAGAAACAATGTGTGCAACATCTTCCGTAACATCTATAACTTGAGTTGCCCCATCAGAAAAAACAAATTCGAGACTTTTGCTATCAGGTAAAACAGAGACAGAAACATCTTTATCAAATATTTGATTAAGATGTGTTGCCAACATATTTATATTCACATCATCTAAACTTTGATTAGGAAACATTGAGCTTACTACAGCAGATATCTGCTCCTTCATTTCTGCATTTAGTATAAGTTTCAAACCTATCATACTACGCACAGACATTGCCTGTTGAATAACAAGATTCTCATACATTATTCTCGTTGAAGGAGTGTAATTTGCTACTTCCGGAGTTATAGTTATATTACTGATATTGTTTTCATCAAGTATTTCGGTAATACCATCTGTGTGATAACCTCCGGAAACAAGAATGACAATATTTTTGGCTTTACTAAGAATATTTGAAATGTCAGAAAATTTAGTATTTACGGAATCAACTGATGACAAAATATTCATATTTTTAAGAAATGTATAATTTCTTTCAGTATTGATGTTATAAAAATCTGTTAAAATAGAAGAATACTTCTTTAATTTAGCCACATCATCCTGCACGGAATATTTTGCATAAAGTTCTTCAAACTTTTCAATACCAACTTTAACATATTCCCATTGAGCAGATGTTAACTCCGCGGTAATATATTTTTTATAAAAATCTTTGAAATCGGCAATATATGCTATTTCCAATTCGGTTAAAGAATCTGAAAAGTAAGTTCTTATGGTATCTATAAGTTTCCTTTCTTCTTTAACCATTGCTATGGAATTAAAATGAAAAGATTCTTTTTTTAAAGAGAAAAACTTATTTAAATTTGGATATACATTTGCAATATTAATTTCTTTATTTTTACAATAATTTTCTATTACAAGTTTGGAAGTTCTTATTTCAGTAAAATCGGAAGTTATTGCCAATATTTTCTTATATTCTTCATAAGATACGCTTCCTTTGATTTTTGCAATAATGTTTGTGAACTCTCTTGCTAAATTTTTTTTATTTATTTCCGACGAAGATACCATCACATTGATATAACTGTGTAAATTCTTATATTTTTTTGTATTTATATTATTAGCATTAGCAAATGCAATAAGATGAGCTAAAAATTTTTCTTGAGAGATTTTTTTATGTTCATATTTATCAAGTAGTTCATTGAGTTTTTTATTGTTTACCGACAAATATTTTGCTTTAAGAAAATCTATTTCTTTATCTATGTTGGAAAGATATTTTTGAGTATCTTGTTTCGATTTTAATATTTCCGAAAGTCTTACAATATTTTGGTTATAAGATTTTTCATCTTCAATACCTTTTAAAAAATCTTTTTTATCGTTTAAAATTGTATAATATTCCGCACCCGTTAAAGTACCTGCATTCAAAAGTTTCTCCAAAATCGTTTTTCTGTATGCCGGGTTCAAATGTGCAAAAATACCAAAATCAGTTGCACCAACACCGCCCTCTTCGTAAATGTTTTTTATATCGTATTTCTCACAAAGTTCATCAAGAATATAATAAATATTTTTTTGCACTGAATAGTCACAATGTAAATACTGAACATTTATAACAACAGTATCGCTACCTGTATTGTTAAGAGAAATTATTTTACCGTATTTGTCAGAAATTAATGATTCCTGTACATTATTATCCTCACGTTCTGATAAACTATAAAATCCTTTTTGAGAACTTGAGATATTAGCAAGAACATTTGGTGAAAAGATCATCATCACAAAACATACTGAGGTGATAACGGCACATAATTTTTTTAAAGTTTGCCTTTTCATAATTTCTCTCTAAATTAATTCACAAAAAATTTATAAAATTTTTACATAAAATTCACATCAAAATACGGTAAAGGGCTTGAGCCCTTTACCGTACATGTTAAATGTATTATGCTGCAGATAAGATACCTGTGATACCTTCCATGGATACAACCATCGAATTTCCTAATAAAGCATCTGTCGGCAGTATCGTATCTATAGTCGCTATTAATTTCAACAAACCTTCCAATGTCATAGAATCTGCTTTTACTTTTTCTTTATCTATCTTTATTACCATATCTTCATACTTCCACATATTCAATACTTCTTTCGCAAGTGCTGAATTATTCAACAATTCATAAATCGAACCTTCTCCTTTTATTCCTGCTTCATACATTTTCTTGTTAATTTCTTCTAAATTGTCGCCTTCAACCATCATCAAAAGCGCAGCACCTACGAAAATTCTATAATTATTGCCATCTGTTCTAACATTTGAAGGAATCAAATCTCTTTCAATTTCTGCTGTCATAGCACCGATAACAAAATCTCTTACAGCTTTAGTTCTATATTCATCTCTATATTGTTCATAATCTTTTACACTCTTTGCATAAGTTTTTGAAGCTTCAGTAAGTCCGGCACCATTTTCTCCTCTTATGTTGCTCTTAACCAATCTCTGATATTCCGAAGAAGTCAATATTCTTTCTCCAGCCAAAACAGCTCTAATGATTTTAATGTCTTCCTGTGCTTTTGCATAAGCTTCCGTCATATTTTCAGGTTCTCCATTGATAAACATATCTGAAATTTCTTTACCGAATATATCCTTCAATGTAAAATCTCTGCCTTTTACTCTCAAGTTAGAATTTAAACTTTCCACTATATTAAACTTAGCTAGAACACTTGTCGCTTTGGCGCATATCGTCATACCAGCCTTCCTCAATTTGTTAATGACAGCATCATCCGTTGCATCTTCATCATTTACTCTTATAATAAGTTTTGCATTATTTCTTAAGTCTATAAAATCATTTTCCCTGTTCATATATGTTTTTGCATCCACAACCAAATCGAAACCATTAGACTTTATAAACTCTACAATCTCTTTATTAACATCTAAGCTTACATTTAGTTTAGAATCTTTTCCTCTGTTAGCACTAAAATCATAAGATATTGCAGGAATTGTTCTAAATGTACCTATTAAAGGAAGAATATTTTTTATATAATCATCTTTCAATTTATTTACGGAAAAATCATCCTTGACGACAACTCTAATACCCGATAGTCCTGCATTTACAAAACTTTCCAACTTGGAACTTATTTCATCAAACTCTGCAGGATCAATTTCAACAATAACTTCGAAATTATGTTCTCTTATAAATCTAATAATACTATCGAAATTTTCTGTCATATCACTGTTTTTCTGAACAACTATCGTAGTTACTCCTGCGTCTTTGAATTTGTTTAACATATTACTTTTTGACAACGTCTCAATATTTGTTTTAGATGTTATTTTAAAATAAACTTCCTGTCTCTGAACAGATTGATATCCGCTGGATACTTTTGTGGAAGGAAGCAACATATTAAATTCTTCATCTGTATAATTCAACAACTTATTTCTGTACTCTTTTAAATCCTCTTGTATTTTTTTATTAAAGCCATCCAATCCCTCAATCTGTTTAATATTAGCTACATTTAATGGTAATTTGCTCTTTTTCTTGCCTCCTTGGTCAATATCAGTTTTTGTACCTATTGCAAACTTAATTAATTTTTCTCTTATCACTGCATCTCTGTCAATATATAATCTGGCTTTAAATTTATAGTCTGCAGCTTGTAATAAATGACTCTTGGTATCATCATCTACAAGATCATATATTCTCTTTGCTTCTTTATTCAAGTGATAAGAAATAATTGTTGTATTTTCGTCTTCATTTCTACTCATTATCACATTAAATTTAAATTTTATCCTATTACCTAACTTATTGACAAGGATACCTTTTTCATTTATTTTACCAAAATATTCACCACTAACAGTTGTTAATTCTATTTCACCTTTAGAAGTTTTTCTCGGTATAAGATGCCCTGTCTCTATCATTCTATCAATATCTGCTTTGGAAACAAAAATACCTTCAACTGCAGTTAACTTTTTACCATCTAACAGTCCAGAACTTATTACATCATCAGTATTAAATAATATTTGTTTTTCATCTTCACCAAAAACAATACTTGCTCTATGCACAATCGATACAGGATATGCTGTATTTCTTGCTACAAACACAGCTTCTTTTGCTATATCAGCAACATTTGCACCAGTTAGAGCTACTACTTCTGCAGGTTGTTCTACCGGTTGTGCAACGGAAGATCTCTGATCAATAATACCATATCCGTTTGTTTTCTGCCCGTCAATAATTGATATATTACGATCAGAAATTATTTCTTCGTAGAATAATTTATCATTTTTAGTATGTGTATGTCCTACTATCAATGTCTTGCCTTTGGTAAAAGTATCAACATCTTTTTTATAATATTTTTGACCAGTAGAATCATCTTTTTGATCAGGAGACTCATCGCTGTATCTTCCCCATAATAATTGGAACACCAACGTACCTGCTTTGGTCTCTCCTTCTATGTCATTAATACCTTTTAAAGAACCTTGCCAGTCTTCAATATTATTCCCTTTTGCAGGACCTGCATGAGTTATTATGTATTTATCGGTTTCTGCTGCAAGTGATAGAGTGTTTCTCATTACATTATCATAAGATGCTATTCCACCATACCTTTCTATCCAAGCATTATGGAACAAGCTTCCCTGTTCGACTCCATTCTTTTTGAAACTAGCTCCTATATCATGATTACCCGCCAACATATAAATATTCTTAGGATAAAGAACTTTCAAACTCATCAAATACTGTATTGTTGCCATCGAAGATGTCATTTGATCTAATCTGTCTTCTCTGTGAATATAATCACCGTTGAACACAATAATCATCTCATTATGTTCCAGTTTGTGTTTATTGGCAGCAATCTTGGCGGCAAGCTTATCTAATCTACCATGAATATCACCGACTACCATTATTTCTCCGTTATATCCCTGCAAATCAACATAGGTACCTTCTTGACGTCCTCCTTCTTTTTTTCTGCCCTTGTTTACTGCTTCAATGTAAGCCGCTGTCAACTTTTGCTGTTCTTCAGAATTAGTCAGCAGATTTTTATAATCAACTTCTTCAATATCTTCAACTTTTGTATTAATATTTATCATTGCTACACCGGCAATATCAGTAACTGTAGTTTCTACATTTTCTCCTATTTTGAACTTATCTGTTACCTTTTGCGCCATATTTTCTGCAATTTTTATTCCTTCTTCTACATTTTCTGCTGTTATTGTTCCCACACCCGGCACATAACGTTGTGTTCCATCTTCAGCTTCATCAGCAACTTCATCACCTTTAGCATTACCTTTAGTTCTGAAAACGTTAGGATCAAAAATTTTCACATCTGCATCCTCAGCAACTTCAACTGGCTCAGAAACTTCAGTATTCTCAGCTGTACCACTAGGTTGATCTTTCTTCTTTATTCTCTCTTTAACTCGGTTTTCTATTTCTCTAATCTTTGATTTGTTAAACGATGTAGGTAACAATTCTGCTAATTTAGACAAATCATTATTTGCATAAGCCTGTTCAATTTCATCTTTATTCTCTTTTATAATCTTGTTCTGTTCTTTATAACCTCTAACAAATCCCGGAATAAAGGCTACAGCAACTACCGCTAACAAAGGAATCGCTAAAATCAAAGTAAGACTAAAAGAATGTAAAGTTTCGTTTTTCTTATATAAATAATCTCTATTTCTAAACTTAGCAAATATGCTACCAAGCTTAGGACCTATTTTAAAAGTAGAAAGAAGTGCTATAAGTACGAAGCCTACCGCAAAAATACCTGTGTTTATACTTACAAATATAGATATTGCAAGTAATAACGACATAGGCACAAATACTTCCGCAGTTCTAATAAAAGCAGTTTTATTATCACCTTTCATATGAGAACTAATAAAGAATACCGCTGAACTTATTAAAAGAAGTGGAGCTACAAGCCACAAAGATGTTGCCACAAATGTTGAAAGAACAAAACCTATCGCAAGTGAAGCTGTAGCTGAAATTATCAAATTGCGCATTGTTTTTATGTTATTTGAAACTTCCTTTTGAGTGTTTATTATTTTCTCATAGTCCTTAGAACTATCTTTTAATTTTTCAATAACAGCAAAATAACTTACTTTTTTATCTTCACTAATAAGATTTTCTTCTCTAACGCTTTTTATTGCAGCAGCCAAATCATCCGGATTAATACTTTTTTCTGCGGGAATACTCATGTTGGCAATATTAAATTCTATTTTGCTATCTGAAACAAATGTTCCTTCTCCAAAATAACTTTCTGCTATAGCCTTTGCTGCTATTTTATGAGATTCGCTATGAGCAACCGTCAAATCCAAAATTAACTTACCATCTTCAACGGAAAACTCTATTTCTGACAAACCTTGTTTATCTAACAGTTCTCTGAATTTGGATTCTACAACCGAATCATCTTCGATACCAATATGTTCATCAAATATTCTCTTGAATTCTTCAAAATCTATATTTGCAGTATTATCTATTACGGTTTTATCAATATTTTTAAACAATCCATCTTTCCTTATTTCAGAATCCGCATAAGGATACTCCATACCACCTCTTGTTCCAAAAAAGAGCGCCAATGCAGCAACTGCTATTAGGAGAACTGTTATAGGTGCACCAACAAACCACGCAGCTATTGATGCAAAAACTATTCCCGACACAGCAATACCTGCAATTTTTCTGCCTGTGCTGTTACCGGAATCTGCTCCTGTTCTTTTATCAACAACTATTTTTGCAATACCTGCAATTGCACCAATACCAAATGCAACCAACAAAGGTATTACCGCGGTTACGGATAACGACGATATAGCAATTATCAAACCTATACCACCAAGCACTGCCGCAACTCCACTAGAAATCCATTTTTGTGCATTATTTGATTTCTTTGAGAACAAAAATGCTATTGCATTAAATATTGTTGCATAAGAAAATATAAATAAACCTGAAGTTAATAATGTAACAATATTATCGGAAAAATTCTTTTTCCCATCTGTGGCTATTTGCGAACCTCCATTCTTGATTATATCAATCCACCCGGAGACATCTTCCTTATAATTCTTAAATACCATTCTTATATCCGCACCTGTTACAGAACCACCCGGATTGTAGAACAATACTGCACCTATAACAGCAAGAGGTATCAACATATAAACCGCAGACATCAAAAGCGCCGGACTTTGTACAAGCCACAATCCTACAACAGCAATAATTGCTGTTCTAATATTCGTATTTATATGAGTATCTTTTAAACCGAAATATAAACTTTGATTATTATTCTTATCAAAAATTCTGTTATATGCAAGCCTTGCCGTTCTTCCTGTAGGAATATACGATGCAGTCAACCTACCTGCATCAAAACCTGCTGCCTGTGTAAACATATGTGCCATATGATAGGGAGCCTGCATTATCAAGTTCTTTAATCCGGTAAAAATATTTTCGCCATATGTACGGTTAATCTTTACAAAACCTGTTAATGATGAAGTCTGCGACATAAATAAACCCATTAAACCCAGCAACACTGCAATTCCCGGAGATGCAGAAAATACACTAATACTTAGTAGTACAACCACTATGTTTATGTACTTAATAATTTTAAGTGCATCTCTATCTTTTTCATAAAAACCAGGGCCTGCATAATAATGCATCAACTGATCCGCAATGGAAGAATTTTTTGTAAAGTCATAAAATTCTAAACTCATAAAAGATTGAGAAGAACCCGATGCAAACTTCTGCAACATACTGCACGCATTCTTAAAACCTGTTTCTCTAAGCTTTATAACATCTACAGAAACATCATATGTCGATGCGGCACCTTCTATTATATCTTTTTCTACTTTGTTTGATGCATAAGCCAATTTTTTCAAAGCTTCTTCCAATTTCTCAGCATAAGAACTATCATTTTTTAATCTTTGCATGAAAGCTTTCGTATCTAAATCAGGTTTAATTTTTGAGAACATCTCTTCCAAAAATTTACCCATTGCTTCATAAATTTTTTCAGAATCATCTGTAGCTTTGCAGCCAAACTTTTCAAGCATTTTTTGCAGAGCTTCATTCAAACTATTATCCTCAAAAGCAATTCCTTTTTTTATTTCCTCAATAAAATCTTTGTTATTAGCTAAATAATACCTTGTAATTTGTACCATAAAGCCCATCATATCTTCAGATACCATAAAAGCTTGATCCTCAACAGAATGAGATTTAGTAGAATCAAATATAGCAGGATGTCCATAGAACCATCTTGACAACATAGTAAGCTGAGTAATGTAATTAAATGTTCTATCGGCATGAGCCATAGCTGCAGCCGTTGTAGTTGGAAAATCTTTAGTATCAATTATTTCACCGAAAGAACTTGCAATTACACCATTATATTTTGCTAAAACAGAGTGAGCAAGAGGTATTCTTTGCGCTTGTTCGGTATATCCGCCCATATTCATATCCCAAGCCATTATGTTCCACCCTTCAGGTATATATGTGTTAAGATAAGAAAGATGTTCTACCTTACCATAACCGAAAGGACCTATAACACCACTAATATCAAACAGATAAGTATGTTCAGGTTCAAAATAGAATACTTTCATCGGGCTTTCTAAATTACTAAATATAAACTCTGCTTCATCAAATGAAATATCTCCGGAATTGTAAACTTTTTTCCATTTTTCAATTGCCATATTTTCTTTATTGCTTAAATCCATAGAATTAGCAAGCATAAGTCTAACATATCTATCTTTTTCCTGCTGTAATTTGTTGGCAATATTTTTTAATCTTAATTCTTGCGCTTCCGTTAAATAAGCTCTGGACATAGGTTCTTTTTTCAACATATCAACAGCCTCATTAATCGTTTTAATTGCATTAAAGCCTGTATCCGCTCTATATCTATTCAATGCATCAATTATTTCTTTTAAATCAGAATATCTAACTTCTTCAATACCTATTGATGTTCCACTGCTTA